>Ga0213866_10000655_pt1 | contig 27049 bp, 25 predicted proteins | sample PICome_11_FD_160079 | JGI IMG/M metagenome (GOLD analysis project Ga0213866, IMG submission 160079) | Coastal seawater microbial communities near Pivers Island, North Carolina, United States - PICO284 | ecosystem: Environmental > Aquatic > Marine > Coastal | place: USA: North Carolina... | reverse complement strand
CGCCCACCTCGATAACAAGTTATTTTGCAGTAGTTCCAAAAGTTGCCGGACTAGCTGTTTTAATAAAGTTTATGCTTATTCCTTTTTCAAAAATATTAATGGAGTGGCAAACAATAATTATTTTTATATCTATAGCTTCGATGATTTTAGGTGCAGTTGCTGCAATTGGGCAAAAAAATGTGAAGAGATTATTAGCCTACAGTTCAATAGGACATATAGGGTACGCTTTAGCTGGCGTAGCAACAGGTGTGATCTCAGGTTACGAAAGTGCAATAGTTTACATTTCTATTTATGTTGTAATGAATATAGGGGCTTTTTCTTGTTTATATTTGTTAAAAAAAGATGGTGAGTATAAAGAAAATATTTCTGACTTATCAGGCATTTCTAAAAAACATCCAATGTTAGCTATCTCATTTTTAGTAATTCTATTTTCATTAGCGGGCATCCCACCGCTTGGAGGTTTTTTTGCAAAATTTTATGTTTTTACCGCGGTTGTGGAACAAAAGATGTATGCTTTAGCAATTATAGGATTACTAACTACTGTAATATCAGCTTTTTATTATCTTAAAATAATTAAGACTATTTATTTTGATGACAGCGTTATAAGTTTTGATGTTACAAAAAATAAATTTGCTCAACTATCAATTTTTATAAGCTGTAGTATATTATTAACTTTCTTCTTATATCCTTCAGTTTTAAATAATGTGGTAGTTACATTATTTTTAAATTAATGAAATTAATATCACTAAAATTTAAAAGTGTTAAAAGCACAAATGATATAGCCCATAAACTAATTAAGAAAAAAAAAACTAGGCCAACAATAATTTTGTCTGAGAAACAAACTAAAGGAAGAGGGACGATGGGAAAAAAATGGATTTCCAAAAAAGGTAATTTATTTTTAACTATTTTTTTTGACATGACTAAAAAAAAGGTAAATTTTAAGAAATTTGCAGTTTTAAATGCATACTTATTAAAAAGTATTCTTGTTAAAAAATTCTCAAGTAAAATAAAAATTAAATGGCCAAACGACTTATTATTTGAAGGAAAAAAAATTTGTGGAATTTTGCAAGAAACTGTAATTAATGCAAAAAAAAAATTTTTAATTATAGGAATAGGAATAAATACTAACTTAAATCCACAAAATAGTAATTTTTCCTCTACTTCTTTGAAACATATTATAAAAAAAAATATAGATAATAAAAAACTATTTATTATGATTAAAAAAAGTTATGAGAAATTTTTACTTAAAGCAAATCAAAATAAATTTTCGGAGCTAAAAAAATTCACTCAAAAATTATGAAGTTTTTAATTGGTGACATAGGCAATACCTCGACAAAAATATGTGTTTTAAATAACGATTTCAAAATTTTAAGATCATACAATTTTGAAACTATTAAGATGTTAAAAGGAAATCTTGTAAAAAATATTATTAAAAAAAGATTAAATAATGGTCTTAGTCCAATATTTTTATTTTCAAGTGTTGTGCCAAAGGTATTTTTGAATATCAAAAAGAGTTTAAAATTTTCCAAATATAAAGTTTTAGAGATAAAGAATTTAAATTTGAATAAAGTATTAAAAATTAATGTAAAAAATAAAAAACAATTAGGTTCAGATCGAATAGCAAACGCTATAGGATCAAAAAAATTTAAAAATTGCCTAGTTTTAGATTTTGGAACAGCTACAACGTTTGATGTTATTAAAAATGGCATTTATGAAGGTGGAGTAATTGCACCGGGTGTAAAACTTTCTATTAAAAATTTAAGCCAAGCCACTGCTTTGCTTCCTTTAATTAATTTAAGCTCTAATCAAAAAAAAATTGGAAAAAATACAAAGGAAGCATTAAACGCAGGATTTGTTTGGGGTTATGAAGGTTTATTAAATAATATTATTGATAAAATAATTTCAAAAAACAAAAAAAAATTTAAGATTATTTTAACTGGTGGTTATGCAAATTTTTTTAAAAAAATAATTAAAAAGAATGTTACAGTCGATCAAGATATAACTATAAAAGGTATAGCAAATGTTTATAAAGAATTAATATGAGTAAAGAAGAATTACTTTTTTGCCCTTTAGGCGGGTCCGGAGAAATAGGTATGAATATGAATCTTTACGCTTACGGCAAAGAGGACAATCAAAAATGGATCATCGTTGATCTCGGCGTGACTTTTGCCGATGACTCTATTCCAGGTATTGATTTAATTATGCCAGATCCTGGTTTCATCATTGATAAAAAAGATGATCTGTTAGGTATTGTTTTAACGCACGCTCATGAAGATCACATTGGTGCGGTAGCACATATTTGGCCGGACTTGAAATGTAAATTATATGCTACACCTTTTACCGCAGCACTGATCTCTGAAAAATTCAAAGAAAAAAAAATTGATATTTCCTCTTTTTTAAAAATTGTTCCATTAAATAGTAAAATTAAACTTGGAGATTTTGAAATAGATTTTGTCACTCTTACTCATTCAATTTTAGAGCCTAATGGATTAAGTATTAAAACACCTCTAGGAACAATCTTACATACAGGAGATTGGAAAATAGATCCAAACCCATTAATTGGAAACAAAATTGATGAAGATAAATTAAAAAAAATTGGTGACGAAGGTGTTTCAGCAATGATTTGCGACTCTACCAATATTTTTAGTCCTGGAAGAGCAGGTTCAGAGTCTGATGTAAGAGATAGTTTGTTACGTATAATGGAGTCGAAAACCAAAAGAATTTTAGTTACTTCATTTGCTTCAAACGTGGCTCGAATGGAATCAATATTTTATTGCGCTAAAAAAACAGGCAGAGCTATCTGCCTTGTAGGAAGATCTATGCATAGAATATTTAAAGCTGCTAAAAAGTGTGGTTATTTAAAAGGATTAATTGACCCGATTGAGCCTAGGGAAGCAAAAAAAGTTGCAAAAAATAAAATTCTATATTTAGCAACTGGCAGTCAAGGAGAGCCCATGGGAGCAATGAATAGAATTATTAATGGCTCACATCCAGAGGTCTTTTTAGAGGAGGGAGATTGTGTAATTTTTTCTTCTAAAATCATTCCTGGAAATGAAAAAAAACTTTATAATTTACAAAATCAAATAGTCAGAAATAATATTGAAATTATAAGTGAGGAAAATGCGTTTGTTCATGTTTCCGGTCATCCGAACAGAGATGATTTAAAAGATATGTACAAATGGGTAAAACCAAAAAGTGTTATCCCGGTTCATGGAGAACATAGGCATATGCAAGAACATGCAAATTTTGCTAAAGAAATGCAAGTTCCAAAAACGTTATTGATCGAAAACGGAGATATAATCAAACTTTTACCTGGAGATGCACCTAAAGTTATAGATAAAGCTCCATCGGGAAGAGTTTATTTAGATGGAAATATCAACGTTGAAACAGATTCAAAATCAATTAAAGATAGAAAAAATCTATCAATTAATGGATATTTAGAAATTACACTTTTAGTGTCAAATAATGGGAAAATGAAAAAACCAATTATTTCATTCAGAGGTATACCTGAAAAAGAAAATTCTGATCATTTTATTTTTGATATGGAAAATGAAATTTTTAATATTTGTAGAACTTTTTCTTTAGATAATAAAAACCAGCAAAAAAATTTAATAGATACAATTAAGCAAAATTGTAGAAGAATCGTTAGAGAAAAAACTGGAAAAAAACCTTTCACAAATATCAATATAGCGAGAATCTAGTGGGTATAACTGGTTCAATTATAGTTTATGTATTAATTTGGTGGATAATTTTCTTTTCTGTTCTACCAGTAGGAATTCAATCAAATAAAGAACAATTTAAAGAAAGAATAGAAGGAAATGATCCTGGAGCCCCTAATAATCCTAAAATAGCAAAAAAATTTTTAATTACTACGATAATTACTTCAATAATCTTTATTGTAATATATTATCTAGTTGAATTTGATTTATTAAATTTAAGAAAATATTTACAATAATGTATCTATCTCAATTATTTATTCCAATAACTAAAGATTTACCTACCGAGGCTAAAATTAAATCTCATCAACTAATGCTACAAACCGGAATGATAAGACAGTCTTCCGCAGGCATTTACTCTTGGTTGCCATTAGGATTTAAGGTCATGAAAAAAATTGAACAAATAGTAAGAGAAGAACAAAATTTTATTGGAGCCCAAGAGATGTTAATGCCTACTATTCAGTCAGCAGAAATTTGGAAAGAGAGCGGTAGGTATGATGATTATGGAGAAGAAATGTTACGAATTAAAGATCGTCAAGGAAGAGAAATGCTTTATGGACCTACCAATGAAGAACTTATTACAGACGTTTTTAGATCAAGTATTAAATCATATAAATCACTGCCACAAATTCTTTACCATATACAATGGAAGTTTAGAGACGAGATAAGACCCAGATTTGGCGTAATGAGGTGTAAAGAATTTTTTATGAAGGATGCATACTCTTTTGACTTGACAGATGATGAAGCTAAAAAATCTTACAACAAAATGTTTTTTTCTTATTTAAAAACTTTTAATAGATTAGGTCTCAAAGCTATACCAATGGCTGCTGATACTGGGCCAATTGGAGGGGATCTCTCTCACGAATTTATAATTTTAGCAGAAACTGGCGAAAGTCAAATATTTGCAGATAAAAGAATATTCGAGATAAATTTAGATAAATATGATTTTAGCGATGACTCCCTCTCCAAAATGAGAAACGATTTTACGAATATTTATGCTGCAACAGATGAAAAATTTGACGAAAAAAAATTTAATAAGGAGGTTGATAAAAAAAATCAAATTAAAACAAAAGGCATTGAGGTAGGACATATTTTTTACTTCGGTGACAAATACTCAAAACCAATGAATTGTTTAATAGATGATAAAAGCGGAAAGAAAATTTCAGTAAAAATGGGGTCATATGGAATTGGAGTTTCCAGATTAGTAGGGGCTGCTATAGAGGCAAATTATAATAGGGGAGTGATGAAATGGCCAAAGTCAATATCACCATTTGATATAGTTATCATCCCAAGCATTAATAAAAACAATAGAGAAAACTTGCAAAAAGCAGAAAAAATTTATCAAGAATTAAAAAAACAAAATATTGACGTATTGTTGGATGATGTTGATGAGAATATGTCAAATAAATTCAAAAAACACGACTTAATAGGTATTCCTTTCCAAATAATTATTGGATCAAAATCTGAAGAAAATAAATTTGAGTTTAAAGAACTGAACTCTGAAAGTGAAATGTTAAGTCTAGAAAAAATTAAATCTAAACTTAAAAGATAATATTTTGTTCACAAAAGTAGAAAGATTAGTTTCATCAAGAAATCTCAGGCCTAAAAAAAAGGAGGGTTTTTTAAAAATAATTTCTATTTTTTCTTTTTTAGGAATTATGCTTGGGGTAGCAATTTTAATTATTGTTATGTCAGTGATGAACGGTTTTAAAACTGAATTGACAAATAAAATACTTGGCTTAAATCCACATATAGTAATTCAACCAAACGGCTTCAACATTGATGAAAAATATATTTCTAAAATCAAAAGTAATTTTAAAGATATTTCTGTAAGCAAAACTTATTCGGGTGAAGGTATAATAATTAATAATGAACAAGCAAAAGGTATAATTTTTAAAGGCATTAATAGCGAAGAGAAAAAAATAAAAGAATTTTTAAAAAAAAATATTGTACGCGGCGATGTAAAAAAATTTAAAAAAAACAATATATTTATTGGATCTGAACTTGCGTTCAATTTAAATTTAGATGAAGGAGATAACATAAATTTAATGTCATCAGCATTCGTTGCTACCCCATTAGGAAGTTTGCCAAAACAGGAAAATTTTAACATTGCAGGAATATTTAATACTGGATTTGTGGAGTTTGATCAGAATATTATCTTCTTAACAACACAAGATGCTTTATCAATTTTTGACAAAGACACTAAAGATCAAAACTTAGAAATTTATTTAAAAGATCCGTTAGAAGCTAATTTGTACAAAAAACAAATAGAAAAATTAAATCAAAATTATTTTATTTACACATGGTCAGATTTAAATAAATCTTTTTTCAGTGCCTTAAAAGTTGAGAGAAATGTAATGTTTATAATACTAACTTTAATAATTATTGTAGCTGCATTTAATATTATTTCTGGTCTTACAATATTAATAAAAAATAAAACTAAAGAGATTGCTATTTTAAAAACCTTAGGCTTGAGCAATGCTTCGATAAAAAAAACTTTTTTTTTAACCGGTTTTACAATAGGTTTTTCTGCTACTATTTCAGGTATTATTTTAGGTATTTTGTTCTCATTAAATATTGAAAAAATTAGGATATTTCTTTCTATTGTGTTTAATTTAGAAATATTTCCCAGTGACATATATTTTTTAGATAAGCTACCTACTGAAATAAGTCTATATTCAATTTTGATTATTTTTATTCTTTCATTACTAGTTTCAGCAATTGCTTCATATATTCCAGCAAGACATATTTCGAAAATGAAAACATTTAGAGCATTAAAGTATGAGTAAAATTTTATTAGAAACCATCAATCTTAGAAAAATTTATAAGCATAAAAATGGAAACATTTCATTATTCAATAATCTTAATTTAAAAATAAAACAAGGAGACCTAGTAGCATTAGTTGGTCCATCAGGATCTGGAAAATCCTCATTGCTTCATTTGCTTGCTTTATTGGACGAGCCAACAAATGGAGATATCAAGATTAATGATGTTTTTATAAAAAAATTTTCAGACGAAAAAAAAGATGAGACAAGAAGAAAAAATATATCAATTATTTTCCAGGATAATAATTTATTGAATGATTTTACTGCTATTGAAAATGTAATGATGCCCTTAATTATTAAGGGTGGAGATATTTTAAATGCCAAGAAGGAAGCTCAAAAAATTCTTAAAGCAGTTAAAATTTTTAATAGATTAGATCATTTTCCAAACGAACTTTCCGGTGGTGAACAACAAAGAGTAGCTATCGCTCGAGCATTAATCGCAGAAACTAATATTATATTAGCAGATGAACCAACCGGCAACTTAGATTTTAAAACTTCTAAAGAAATATTTTCGTATTTTTTGAAATTAAAAAAATTGAAAAAAACAATAATTTTTGCAACCCATAATAGAGAACTTGCTAACAGGGCAGATTACAAGTTGTTAATTTCAAATGGTGATATAAAACGAGTTAATGCTCGTTAAAAATAAGATTTTTAATCACATAAAAATTCATTCTCAGTACTCAATATGTGAAGGAGCTATAAAAATTGATGAATTAGCTAATTATTGTAAGTCAAATAAAATCCAAACTATAGGTTTAGCAGATAGTTTTAATTTGTGCGGAGCGTTAGAATTTTCAGAAAAAATTTCCAAGGTTGGCACCCATCCTATAATCGGAACTCAAATAAATTTAAATTCGTCAGATTTAATTGGTAAAGTTACTTTATATGCTACATCTGAAGAGGGATATAAAAATTTAACTAAATTATCTTCAATAAGTTATCTTAAAAGTAGTGAAATCACAGATCCATCTTGTAACCTACAAGATTTACTAAATAATAACGAAGGTTTAATTCTTTTAACGGGCAACCATACAAACTTTTTTGGTAAACTTTTTTTTAAAAACAGATTGAAAGATTTTGAGAGAATATTGAATATTATAAAAGGTAGTTTTCAAGATAGATTATATATAGAAATTCAACGTCATAATGAAAATCAAGAAAAAAACTTTGAAAACTATTTGTTAAATGTTTCAAAATCTGTTCAAATACCACTAATTGCAACTCAAGAAATTTTTTATCTTGATAAGGTAATGTACGAGGCCCACGATGCACTAGTTTGTATTGGAGAGAAAAATTTTGTAGAGGATAAAAATAGATTTAAGTATAGTAATCAGCACTATTTGAAATCTCAAGAAGAACTAGCAAAATTATATTCTGATATTCCTGAGGCATTAGAGAATAATTATAATTTTCATTTAAGATTTAATTTTAAACCAAAAAAATCAAAACCAATTCTACCTTCTATTGCTAGTAAAGAGAACGGTTCCCCAGAACAAGAATTAACAATTTTAGCTAAGAAAGGATTACTAAATCGATTAGAAAATTTTATTTTTAAAAAAAACAAATTTAAAACAAATGAACAGATTAAAGCAATTTATGAGGATAGATTAAACCATGAAATAGATATTATTAATTCCATGAATTATGCAAGTTATTTTTTAATTGTATCTGACTATATTAAATGGGCAAAAAATAACTCTATTCCAGTTGGTCCAGGTAGAGGCTCAGGAGCTGGATCATTAGTAGCATATTGTTTAGATATCACAGATTTAGATCCAATTGAATTTGATTTGATTTTTGAAAGATTTTTAAATCCTGATAGAATTTCCATGCCAGACTTTGATATAGATTTTTGTGAGGAAAAGAGAGATCAAGTATTTGAATACTTAAAAACAAAATATAAAAATGGAGTAGCCCACATTATTACTTTCGGCAAATTAAAAGCCAGAATGGTTTTGCGAGATGTAGGCCGAGTCTTAGGTCTTTCTTATGGGCACGTAGATAGAATCTGCAAGATGGTACCTTTTGATCCATCTAGACCTCTTTCTCTACAAGAGTCTATTGACCGAGAACCAAGATTTAAAGAAGAAGTAAAAAATAATCCAAAAGTCAAAAAACTTCTAGATCTCTCTTTAAAACTAGAGGGACTTAATCGTAATATGGCAACACATGCCGCAGGCGTGGTAATTGCTGGTGACAAATTAGCTGAACAATTTCCATTATATATTGATCATAGTTCAAATTTAACTTTGCCTTCTACACAGTATGATATGTACTCTTCAGAAAATGCAGGTTTAGTGAAATTTGATTTACTCGGATTAAAGACACTTACTGTGATTGATAATACAATCAAAAGGTTAAAATCCAAAAAAATTGAACTAAATATTAGCAAAATAGATCATAACGATAAAAAAGTTTTTTCTATGCTTTCCACAGGAGAAACCACTGGGTTGTTTCAGCTAGAGAGCGCCGGTATGAGAGAGGCGATTAAACAAATGAAACCAAATAAATTTGACGATATTATCGCACTTGTTGCTTTGTATAGGCCAGGCCCAATGAGCAATATTCCAATTTATAATGATTGCAAAAATGGGATTAGAAAACCTGATTATATTCATTCAACTTTAAAAGAAATTTTGACACCAACCTACGGAATTATAATTTACCAAGAACAAGTAATGCAAATCGCTCAGACTTTAGCAGGTTTTACAGCGGGCGAGGCAGATATTTTGAGAAGAGCTATGGGCAAGAAGAAAAAATCAGAACTAGATAAACAAAAGGAAAGATTTATAAATGGAGCATTAAAAAAAGGGATTGCAAAAGATGTTGCGAATTTCGTTTTTACAAAAATCGAACCTTTCGCTCAGTATGGTTTTAATAAAAGTCATGCAGCAGCATACGCTTTAATAGCTTATCAAACAGCTTATTTAAAAACTTATCATAAAGAAGACTTCATAGCAGCTACAATGTCAACAGAGCTTACTAATACTTCCAAACTTAGAGAATTTGTTGAAGAATTAAAAAAATTAAAAATTGAAATAATTAAACCTTCAATTAATACATGTTTTTCAGACTTTAGGGCAAAAGAGGGAAAGCTCTATTATGGGCTTGGAGCAATTAAAAATGTCGGCTTTGAAGCTATATGTAATATTATTAGTGAGAGAGAAAAAAATGGAAAGTTTAAATCTTTTTTTGATTTTATTAATAGAGTGAGCTCAAAAGACGTAAACAAGTTACAGTTAGAAGGTTTAGTCAAATCAGGAGTTTTTGATGAATTTGATAAAGATAGAAGTAAAATTTTAAACTCTATACCAAAAATTATACAAAAAATAAAAAACATAAACGATGATAAAGCAAATCATCAATCTAATCTTTTTAGTGATCAGGAGAACAGTAAAGAGGAGTTTGATTTTGACCCATCTTCGCCTTGGTCATTAAAAGAACTTTTATCAGAAGAATTTAGATCTATAGGATTCTATTTAACAAATCATCCCTTAAAAGAGTTTGAGGAGACTTTTAACCAATTAAGTATAACTTCCTATAACCAATTCTATGAAAATGAAAAAAATGAAGGTTTGGTAGCAGGAACTATAATGTCAATCCAAGAAAAAAAAAGTGCGAAAGGAACTCCTTATGCCATTGTAAAGTTTAGTGATCAACAGGCCGAATTTGAACTTTTTTTGTTTGCAGAGATTTTAGTTGCTTATAGAGAAAAGTTAAAAGAGTCAGAGTCTTTTGTATTAACTTTACAAAAAGACAAAATTGTAGGTGGAACTACTAAGAAAAGAGTCAATGTTAAAAAAATACTAAGTTTAGAAGATTATTTAGCTAAACCATACACCACAGTCACTATTGAGTTAAAAGATAACTATAATTTAAATGAGATTAAGGAATTGCTGTCAAACAAAGGTGATACAGAGATAAACTTAATAATTAAAGCCAAAAATAAGAAAGCTTTTTATTCATTACAAGAAAATAGAAAATTTGATTTTAATCAATTAAAAGCTTTAAAAGTTAAGAAATACGTTGAAAAAATAACGTTTTAGACTGTTGATTTTTTGACTTGATTGTATATATCTTTCATTAATTTCGCACACAGTTACAAGGGCATTGCCCTACCGGTCCAATAATGGAATTACTGTGGTGGATTAACCGGAAAAAAATATGAACGTACCTAAAGTTGACATTAAGCAATTGCTAGAAGCTGGCGTACATCTTGGCCATAAAACTTTAAGATGGAACCCTAAGATGAAAAAATATATCTTTGGGGAAAAAAACTCTATCCATATAATTGATTTAACTCAAACGGTTGAATTTATAAAAAACGCCTTGGTACAAGTGCATAAAGTTATAGCTAGCGGTGGAAAGCTGCTAGTTGTTTCCACTAAAAAACAGGCATCTGAGCAAATAAGTGACTTAGCTAAAGAAACGAAGCAATTTTATGTAAACCATAGATGGCTTGGAGGAATGTTAACTAATTGGAATACTATACAAAATTCAATAAAGAGACTTAAAACGCTAGATGATCAACTATCAAAAGAAAATAAAGGATTTACAAAAAAAGAGATACTTAAATTTGGTAAAGAAAAAGAAAAATTACAAAGATCACTAGGTGGCATTTCTGAAATGAAAAAAACACCAGATCTTATTTTTATAATCGATACTAATATCGAGTCCCTTGCTGTAGCGGAGGCAAAAAAATTAGGCATACCTATAATTGCTGTTTTGGATACAAATTCTGATCCAACAGGAATAGATTTTCCAATACCTGGTAATGATGATGCAAGAAGATCTATCAATTTATATTGTGAGCTTTTAAAAAGTACAATCAAAGATGCAGAAAAGCTTGTTAAAGGTCATAACGAAAATTCCAAAGACAAACTCTCAAAAGTTGAAGAAAAATAATTTTCTATAATTAATAAATGTCAAATAAAGATCTTCTAGATAATATAAAAAAACTAAGAGAGATGACCGGAGTTGGTTTTAAAGACTGCAAGGTGGCTCTTGATGAGTCAAAGGGTGATATTGATAAATCTATTGAGTTTTTAAGAAAGAAAGGAATCGCTAAAGCATCAAAAAAAATGAACAGAACTGCATCTGAAGGATTAGCTTTGGTAAAAGAGGATAAAGGGCAAATTTCTTTGATTGAAATAAACAGTGAAACAGACTTTGTTGCAAAAAATCAAGATTTTATAAATTTTTGTAAAGAACTGTCAGATATTAACCACGTTTCGAAAGGAGATTTGAACAAACTCAACGAAACTAAAATGAAAAATGGGATTTTGGTAAAAGATAATCTTGTAAACTTAATTTCAAAAATTGGAGAAAAAATAACAATCAGAAGAGCAAATTTTTTTGACAATACCAAAGGTTTAAATTTCTTTTATGTTCACTCCGCGATTGAAAAGGGAGTAGGAAAAATAATTTCCATTGTTAAAATAGATGGTATAGCTAAAGGAAAAAATGAAGATATAGGAACTAAAGTTGCTATGCACATTGCTGCATCAAATCCTCTGGCTATTGATAAAAATGAAATTGACAAAAAAATAGTTGATAAAGAACTAGAGATTATTAAAGCAGAAATAACTAATTCTGGCAAACCACCTGAAATGGCTGAAAAAATCTCTAAAGGAAAAATTTCCAAATTTTTAAATGACAACTCACTTTTAAATCAATTATGGATTATGGATCCCAAAAAAAGAGTTTCTGAAATATTAAAAGAAAGTTCTTCAGATAAACAACTAAAAGTATTAGACTATATTAGATATAAAGTTGGAGAAGGGGTTTAGAAAAGTGAGTAGCGAGTTCAATGAAAAAAATTATTCATCTAAGATGGATAAAAGTATAATTTCCTTAAAAAAAGATATTGCAACTCTTAGAACAGGTAGAGCAAATACAAATATGCTTGATATGATTAAAGTAGATGTTTACGGACAATTAATGCCAATTGAACAATTAGGAACAGTAAGTGTGCCAGAAGCTAGACTTATCTCTATTCAAGTATGGGATAAAGCTAACACTACTTTAATTGAAAGCGCAATCCAAAAATCTGAGCTTGGAATCAATCCCCAAATAGATGGTCAAATAATAAGACTTAGAATACCAGACTTAACAGAGGAAAGAAGAAAAGATCTGATTAAAGTTTTAAAAGGAATGGGGGAAAAAGGAAAAATTGCAATTAGGAATATAAGAAGAGAAGCAAATGAAGATCTAAAAAAAAAATTGAAAGAAAAAATTATATCTGAGGATGATAATAAAAATTTTGAAAAAAGCATTCAAAAAATTACAGATGAAAGCATTGAAGGTATTGAAAAGATATTGACCGAAAAAGAAAAAGAGATCAGCCAGATATGAATAAACTAAACCACGTTGCCTTCATTATGGATGGCAATGGAAGGTGGGGTCAAAAAAAAAGAAAAAGTAGAAATTTTGGGCATTATCAGGGAGTAAACACAGTAAAAAAAATTGTTAAATGTTCATTAAAAATTAATATTCCTATAGTAACTTTTTACGTATTTTCATCAGAAAATTGGAAACGTCCTAAACATGAGATAAATTATCTATTTAAACTAATTAAAAAATATTTTTCAGAGGAGATAGATAATATATTAAGCCAAGGAATAAAAATTAATATTATTGGCGAGACAGAAAAACTTTCTTCAGAATTAAAATCTATTTTAAATAAGGTCTGCACTCTTACAAGAAAAAATAAAAAGATAATAGTTAATTTAGCTATTAATTATGGTTCTAAAAAAGAAATACTTAAAGCTTTCAAAAAAAATAAAAAAAAACTGACAATCAAAAACTTTGAAAAAAACCTTGATACAAAAAATATTCCAGACCCAGATATTTTAATTAGAACAGGTGGTCATAAGAGATTAAGCAACTTTATGCTTTGGCAGTTGGCTTATACTGAACTATTTTTTGTAAAAAAATTATGGCCAGATTTTAATGGAAACGATCTTTATAAAATTATAAAAAAGTATCAAATGATTAAAAGAAATTTCGGAGGAATTTAATGTCAAAAAATACTATTACAAGATTGTATACATCTGCATCTTTATTGTTATTAGTTTTCTTAACATTTAAATCAACTCTATTTTTTATATATGCTTTGATAGTGCTAGGAGTTTTATCATTAATTGAATTTTTGAGCATTACAAAAAAATTTATTAAAAGAAAAACAACTTTTTTTCTAATTAATGTCATTTTCACTCTATATATCTCATTTTTTTTTCTTAATATTTTAATTTTTTATGGTGATCTTCAGACTAAACTCATAATATTTTCTCTTTTACTTTGTTGCGTTTCTTCAGATGTTGGAGGTTTTTTATTTGGAAAAATAATTAAAGGGCCTAAACTTACAAAAATAAGTCCTAATAAAACTATCGCAGGTGCTATTGGATCTATATTTTTATCATGCTTAACATTATCATTAATATTTTATTTGTTGACTAATAGTTTTCAAATAAAGATTGTATTAGTAGCAATACTCACTTCTTTAGGTTGTCAAATTGGAGATTTATTCTTTTCTTATTTAAAAAGAAAAGCCAAAATTAAAGATACTGGTAACTTTCTCCCTGGTCATGGCGGAATTCTAGATAGACTGGACGGATTAATATTAGGCATACCAGTTGGAATATTAACTTTTATATATATTTATTAAATGAAAAAAATTATTTCAATTCTTGGATCTACAGGTTCAATTGGTTTATCGACTTTGAGAATTATAGATAAGAAAAAAGATTATTTTAAAATTAATTTGTTATCCGCTAACACAAACTATAAAATTATTATCAAACAAATAAAAAAGTATAAACCAAATTATTTTTTTATTAATGATGCACAAACTTATTTAAAGGTTAAAAAAAAAAAAATAAAAAAAAAAAAAATTCTAAATAAAATTGAATTTTTAAAATTTAATAAAAAAAATGACATCACAATCTCAGCTATTTCAGGATTAGCAGGTCTTGCTCCAACAATTAAATTAACAAAACTAAGTAAAAAAGTTTTAATCGCGAATAAAGAGTCAATTATATGTGGATGGAGATTATTAAAAGATGCAGCTACTATTAACAATACAAAGGTAATTTCAGTTGATTCAGAGCATTACTCAATTTTAAAACTCATTGAAAACCACAAATTATATGAAATTGAAAAAATTTTTTTAACGGCTTCAGGGGGCCCTTTTTTAAATTATAAATCAAAAAGACTTAAAAAAATAACTCCTAAAGAAGCATTAAAACATCCGAAATGGAAAATGGGAAAAAAAATTACTATAGAGTCGGCTACAATGATGAATAAATTATTTGAAGTTATAGAAGCTCAAAAGCTCTTTAACATACCAGATTCTAAAATTGAAATAATTGTCCATCCCGAATCTTTAGTTCATGCTATCGTCAAATTAAATAATGGTTTAATTAAATTTATTTATCATGAAACATCTATGATTATACCTTTAGCAAATGCAATTTTTGAAGGAAATTTAAATATAAAAAATTTTTTTAGTGAGAAAAAAAAATATCACAAAAATAAATCAAATATTAAAAATTTAAATTTTAGTAGCGTTGATTCTAAAATTTTTCCTGTTATAAAATTTAAAAATAGGTTAAATGAATTGCCATCAACACCAATAATTCTTAATGCAGCTAATGAAATATTAGTTGATCAATTTATCAATAAAAAGATAGGTTTTTTAGCAATATCTAAGTTCATTATGAGGATTCTTAATAGTAAAAATTACAAAAAATATGCTATAAAATCGCCAACAAGTTTAAAAACAATCAACTTAGTCGATGAATGGTCAAAACAAGAAATAAAAAAATTGATAATTAAAAAATGATTAAAAAATTACTGACCTTAATTTATTTAACACTCTTTTTTGTACCCATTAAAGCTGAAGTACTTAAAGAATTAATTATAGAAGGCAATAAAAGAATTTCAGTCGAAACAATAAAAGTTTACGGTGATATCAAAATTAATAAGGATTACTCCGAAGAAGATATTAATAAAATTTTAACTGGTCTATATTCAACCAATTTTTTTAAGAACATAGAATTAGATTTTAAAAACAATAAACTGAAAATTCTTGTGGAGGAGTTTCCTTTAGTAAATCAAATTATTATTTCTGGGGAAGATAAAAAATCTTTAAACGAGCAAATAAAAAAATTAATTCAATTAAAAGAAAATCAGTCATTTATAAAATCTTATCTTGTTCAAGATGTTGAAACAATAAAACAATTATATTCTTCTATTGGTTATAACTTTGCTAATGTAGAAGCTAAAATTAATAAAATCGACAACGAAAATTTTGATTTGCTTTTTGAAATTAATCGTGGAAATAAAACTAAAATTTCTACAATAAGTTTTGTTGGAAATAAAAGTATAAGATCAAAGAAATTAAAAGATATTGTTGCAAGTGAGGAGGATAAGTTTTGGAAATTTTTATCAAGAAATACAAGTTTTAGTGAAAACTTAATTAGACTAGATGAAAGATTGTTAACGAATTATTATAAATCTCTAGGATTTTATGACGTAAAAATAAATTCTAATTTAGCACAAATTAATGAAAAGTCAGGACTTGTAGACATATCGTACAATATTTCAGAGGGAAGCAGATATTATATAGGAAAAATTTCGACTAATGTTGATGATGTTTTTGATAAAAAATTATTTTTTCCTTTAAACGAGATTTTTAGTAAATACGCTGGAGATTACTATTCACCTTTTAAGGTAAAACAAATTTTGGAAGAACTTGATTTAATAATTGAAAAAAACAACCTTCAATTTGTAGAACACAACGTAAGAGAAGTTGTTGCGAAGGACAAAATTAATATTGTTTTGAACGTTTTTGAAGGTGAGAAAAAATTAGTTGAACGAATTGATATAACAGGAAACTCAATTACTAATGAAAGCGTAATTAGAGGAGAACTAATCTTAGATGAGGGCGATCCATTTGTAAAACTTAATTTAGATAAAAGTGTAGCTAATCTAAAAGAAAGAAATATTTTTGAAGATGTTAAGTATGAAGTAAAAGATGGAAGTAAAGAAAACTTAAAAATTATAAATCTTACAGTCAAAGAAAAACCTACTGGAGAAATTAGTGCAGGAGCTGGTATAGGAACCTCAGGTGGAATGGTCGCATTTACAGTTAAAGAAAACAATTGGCTTGGTGAGGGCAAAGCTTTGTCATTCGACTTGGAATTAGATCAAGAGTCAGTTGCTGGCACATTTAGCTTCGTAGATCCAAATCATGACTTTCTTGGAAATACTTTAAGATACTCTTTATCTAGTGAGAGAAATGATAAACCAAATCAAGGTTACGAAAATGCAATTGTATCAGCAAGTGTTGGTACTGCATTTGAACAATATAGAAATACAGAAATTGGACTTGGCTTAAGTGCAAGTTATGATGATTTGGAGACAACTGATGATGCTTCAGAGGCTTTACAAAAACAGGCTGGAACTTTTTCTGAATTATCAGCAAATTATGGAATAACACTTGATGAAAGAAATAGATCTTTTATGCCAACAAGTGGATCAATTTTTAATTTTTCTCAAACTATACCAATTTATGCAGATAAATCATTTATAGCGAATACTGTTAGTAGCAGTACATATAAATCCTTTTCTGAAGATGTTGTCGGTTCAGGAAAAATATTTTTATCAAGTGTAAACGGATTAGGTGATGATGATGTTAGGTTGAGTAGAAGGCAGTCTTTAAGTAATAAAAGACTGAGAGGATTTGAAAGAGGCAAAGTAGGGCCTGTAGACGATAAAGACCATATAGGCGGAAATTATGCTGCAGCCTTAAATTTAGAGACTAATCTTCCAAATTTACTTCCAGAGGATACGAATGCAGACATAAGTTTATTTTTAGACTTTGGAAATGTCTGGGGCGTTGATTATGACGACACGTTAGATGAAAGTAACACAATCAGATCATCCACAGGCCTTTCAGTGAATTGGATTTCTCCAGTCGGACCTATGACATTTGTTTTCTCGCAAAATCTACGTAAAGCTGATACAGATAGTATAGAAACTTTCACTTTCAACTTAGGAACCACATTTTAATGAAGTATAAATTTATTTTCACAATTTTACTATTTGTCCTGCTATCAAATAATATTGCACAAGCAGGCACTACTTATTTTTTAAATTTTAAACAAATTTTAAATGAGAGTGACGCAGGCAAAAAAGCACAAAATTTTCTTAAAAAAAAATTGGAAACTGGCCTAAAAGGTATAAAAGATAAAGAAAAATCGATATTAGATGATGAAAAAAAAATAATAAATCAAAAAAATGTTTTATCACCTGAAGAATACAAGAAAAAAGTAACGGACTTAAGAGCAAAAGTTTCATCTCTTCAAAAAGAAAGATCAAAATTACTTGATAGTGTGGCTAAGCAAAGGTCTAAAGCCAGGACAGAATTGCTGAAAAACTTAAATCCTATATTGAATGATTACATGAAAGAAAAAAAAATTAGAATGGTAATTGATCAAAAAAATATTTTATTAGCTGACGAAAATTTAGATATAACAAAAGATATTATGTCTTTATTAAATAAGAAGCTTAAAAAAATTAATCTTAATTAAATTAAATGAAAATAAATATTTTTTTTAAAAAAAAAAATATTTTAATTAACAAATTATTTTCAAAAAAATTATTTAAAAAAGACTTTATTGTAAATAGTGTAACAACTCTTCAAAATGCTGATAAAAAAGACATCTCATTTTTTGAAAATATTAAATATAAAACTTATGCAATTAAAACTAAAGCAGGAGTTTGTATTACTAATGAAAAACTAGAAAAATATTTACCACATAAAACTAAGAAAATTATTGTAAATAATGTTTTGTTCGAATTATCAAATATACTGAAGAAAATCTATCCAGCAGCAGATATCGATTACCCTGATTTAACTTTGAAAAATCCAAATATAAAATCTTTTAAAAATGTTAAATTTGGAAAGAATGTTTTAATTGGAAAAAATGTATCAATAAATAAAAATAGCTTAATTGGATCAAATACTATTATTGAGAGTAATGTTAAAATTGGCAGTAATTGTACTATTGGATCTGGTGTAATAATAAAAAACTCGTTAGTTGGAGACCGTGTTGTAATCCAAGACAATTGTAAAATTGGTCAAAAAGGATTCGGCTTTATTCCATTAAAAAAACAAAATATTAAATTTCCACACATCGGAAAAGTTATTATTAAAAATGATGTTGAAATTGCTTCAGGATGTACAATTGATCGTGGCTCCGTAGACGACACTGTCATTGGATCTAATACTTATATTGATAATCAAGTTCACATAGCGCATAATGTCAATATTGGATCGAACTGCTTAATAGCTGGCCAAGTAGGTTTTGCGGGCAGCTCTCAAATCGGAAGTAATGTTTCTATTGGCGGTCAAGCCGGTATTTCAGGTCATTTAAAAATTGGAGATAACGTTAAAATCGGCGGAGGTAGTGGAGTTGTAAAAGATATTACAGACAATCAAATTGTAATGGGTTATCCTGCTGTATCGCTAAAAAATTTTTTAAAAAAAAATAAAGATTAAATTAAACGATGACTAAAAAAGAACTAAACAAAAAAGACATACAAGCTTTATTACCTCATAGAGAACCTATGCTATTAATAGATAAACTTACAAATATAGTACACTTGAAATCTGCTACAGCTATCATGTTTGTAAAAAAAAATGGATTTTATGTTCAAGGTCATTTTCCAGGTCAAGCAGTTATGCCAGGAGTATTAATTGTAGAAGCCTTTGGTCAGGCTGCAGCTGCTTTGACTGCTCATGGTATTGATCCTAAAGAATACGCAAACAAATTAGTTTATCTAATGGGAGTTGATAGAGCTAGATTTAGAAATCCAGTTATACCAGATTGTGAGCTTCATTTGGAAATTGAAGCAATAAGATCTCATGGTAGAGTGTGGAAGTACAAGGGTACCGCGAAAGTTGATGGAAAAAGAATGGCCGATGCTGAATGGTCTGCAACTATTGTGGATAGAAAAGAATGATACATAATTCAAGTGTAATTGATAAAAAAGCTAAAGTGTCGAAGACAGTTAAAATTGGTCCATTTTGCTATGTTGGGCCTGAGGTAGAATTGTCTGATGATGTAGAACTTGTCTCTAACGTTCATATTGAAGGTAATACAAAAATAGGAAAAGGAACTAAAATATTTCCATTTGCAAGCATTGGCACTCAACCTCAGGATCTCAAATTTAAAAATGAAAAAAATAGTTTAATTATAGGTGAGCAAAATATTATTCGAGAGTATGTTACTATAAATCCAGGCACAGAGGGTGGTGGCTCTAAAACAGATATCGGTAATAATTGTCTATTTATGATTTCTTCTCATATTGCCCATGATTGCAAAATAGGAAATAATGTTATAATTGCAAATAATGTTCCTCTTGGAGGTCACGTAACAATTGAGGATTCCGTAGTAATTGGAGGCAACTCTGCCGTTCAACAGTTTACAAGAATTGGGAGACTAGCAATGATTGGAGGAATGACAGGGGTGCTTAAGGATGTAACGCCTTTTGGTTTATCAATTGGAAACAGAAACTATCTTCAAGGCATAAACCTCATTGGTTTGCGTAGGAAAAAATATGACAATAAAAAAATAATGGGATTAGATAAGGCTTACAAAGAAATTTTCTCGTCTAAAAATCTACACGAAAATTTAAGTAAAATTAACGGTGAGTATAAAGATAATGAGCTTGTTTCAGAAGTGATAAGATTTATTGAGAAAGATAAAAAAAGACCTATTTGCTCACCAAAAAATTAAATTATGATTGGTCTTATTTTTGGCGAAACTGATTTTCCAAAGTATATATATAGAAAAATAAAAAATAAAAAAAAATATACAATAATTGATTTAACAAATAAAAATTTTTTTAAAAAAGATAAAAACTCGCACAAAGTCTCAATTGGTCAATTCGGAAAAATAATATCTATTTTAAAAAAAAAAAATTGCAAAAAAGTCTTATTTGCTGGAAAAGTTAATAAACCTGAATTTTCAAAACTAAAATTAGATTTTAAAGGAGTTTATTACATATCTAAGATTATAAAAAAATCAAAAATTGGTGATGCAGCAATTTTAAAAGAAATAATTAACATTTTTAAAAGAGAAGGTATAAAAACGATAAGCTCGACTTTTTTTACTCCAGAACTTAATCTTTCAAGTGGAAATTATACAAAATATAAACCAGATAATGATGATAAAAGGAATATTAAAAATGCAATTAAGTTCTTGAATAAATCAAAACCTTATAGCTATATTCAGGCTGCTGTCGGAAGGAATAATTCAGTGATTCTAGAGAAACAAAAAGGCACAGAAGATATGCTTAAAAATATAAAAAAAAACAAAAGCAAGAGAAATGGTGTTTTAGTTAAATTTCCTAAAAAAAAACAAGACAAAAGATTAGACTTACCTACAATTGGCTTAAATACTTTAAAACAATGTAAATTTGCTGGTTTAAAAGGAATAGTTTTAAAACATAAAAATAATATTTTTTTAGAAAAGATTAAAGCGATCAATTATGCAAACAAAAATAAGATGTTTATTTTAGTAAAATGAAAAAAATTATTTCATTTTTGATCATTATTTTAATTCAAACATTTAATCTAAAAGCGGAAGACTTTAAATTAGATCAAATTATTTCCGGATTTGACACACCTTGGAGTTTGACTTTTAAAAATCAAAATGAAATCTTGATAACAGAAAAATCAGGTCAAATCATATTAGTTAATTTAAAAGATCAAAGAAAGAAAAAATTAAATCATAATTTAAAAATATTAGAAGATGGACAGGGTGGACTACTTGAAATTCTTTATCACAAAAAAAAAGTTTTTGTTTCTTATTCAGAAAATAGAGGAAACGGTAAATCTACCACCTCAGTAGCCTCTGCTAATTTTGATTATGAGAATTTACAATTCAATAATGTTTTTAGAGCAGAGCCAGCTATAAACTCCGGTTATCATTTCGGATCTAGGCTTGTTATAAAAGATGATTTTTTATTTATAACAGTTGGAGAAAGAGGCAAGGGAATGATTGCGCAAGATCCTACAAAACATCCCGGGAGTATTATAAAGATACATTTAGATGGCACGATTCCACAAGATAATCCAAAATTTAATGGAAAAAGTAATTGGCTACCAGAGATTTACCAAATAGGAGTAAGAAACCCTCAAGGCTTGGATGTATCTCCTTATAACAACAAAATTTATTTAACAAATCATGGAGCTAGAGGTGGTGATTGGTTTGGTGAAGCTAAGTATGGTGAAAACTATGGTTGGAAAATTTTAGGATGGGGTGGAACAAATTATTCAGGGACAAAAATTGGACCTAAATGGAAACCAGGATTTACAAAAGCTATCAAATATTGGGTGCCTTCAATAGCGGTGAGTTCAATGATTATATACAAAGGTGATGAATTTAAAAAATGGAATGGCGACGCATTGATAACTTCACTTCGTGACCAATCTCTTAGAAAAATAAAATTTAAAAAAAATGAACTTCTTGATGAAAAAATTATATTTAAGGACAATATCGGAAGAATTAGAGATATAGAAATTCAAGAGAACACAGGAAAAATTTTTCTTTTAACAGATGAAGGTTCTATTTGGAGGTTACAAAAGTGAAAAAAATATTTATTCTAACAGGTGAAGCATCAGGAGATAAACTAGCATCAAAAGTTATAAGTGAATTAAATAAATTAAATTCAAATATAGAATACTTATCGGTTGGTGGAGAAAATTTAAAAAAGTTAGGTATAAGATCTATTTATGATCTTAAAGAAATAACTTACTTAGGATTTACCAATGTATTATTAAATATTTTTAAGATTAAGAAAAAAATCAATGAAACAGTTCAGGCTATAGAAAATTTTAAACCTGATATATTATTCACTGTCGATAGCCCCGATTTTACTTTAAGAGTGGCTGAGAAAATTAAAATAAAAAACCCTGAAATTAAAACTATACACTATGTGGCTCCCCAAGTATGGGTTTGGAGAGAAGGAAGAGTTAAAAAAATTAAAAAATTTATTGACCATATTCTTTTGTTATTTAATTTTGAAAAAAGATATTTTGAAAAAGAAAATATGAGCCATGAGTTTGTAGGCCATCCTTTACTTGACTCAACTACTGAAAGCGCGATTGATATCAATCAAATTTTAGGAAAGAATAAAGCATTGATTTCTATTTTTGCAGGTAGCAGAAAGTCTGAAATAGATATTTTAACTCCGATACTTTTAGATTTTATTAAACTTATGAATGAAAAGTATAATGATTTTTCTTACGTTTTTCATGCTACGAAAGAATATTCGGATTTAATTCTATTTCACATAAAAAAAAATAATTTAATTAATTGCGAAGTTATAAATGATAGTAAAATTAAAAATCATATTTTAAAAAAATCGGTGTTTGCTGTCTCCAAATCAGGAACAATATCTCTTGAAATATGTAAAGCCAAAATACCATCAGTAATATTATATAAGATGGGTTTAATAAATTTTTTTATTATAAAGATGTTAGTTAAAACTAAATTTGCAAATATTATTAATATAGCAGCTAAAAAAGAAATTATACCAGAATTACTTCAATCCAATTGTAATTCACAAAAAATATTTGAAGTTGTATCTAATTATTTAGATAATCCAAAAAAAATTGAAGAACAAATATCAAAAACACAAATGATTTTAAAAAGTTTTAAAACAAATACTTTTTCTTCAACTCTAGCTGCCAATGCCATAATTAAGTATTTATGATTATTTATACCCATAACGACTGCTTAAAAAAATTTAATGGTCACACACATCCTGAAAGAAAAGAAAGATTAGAGAGTATTTTAAGTTCAATAAAATCATCAAACTTAGAACTAGAGTTAAAAGAAGCACCTTTAGCTGATTTAGAAACCGTTTCATTGGTTCATCCCAAAGAACATATAGAACAAATTTTTTCTAACATTCCTAAAAAAGGAATAGTAGGTGTAGAGAAAGAACCTTATGCAGATACCATGCTTTGTTCTGATAGTAAAAATGCAATTCTAAGATCATGTGGAGCTGGTATTGCTGGAGTTAATGATCTCATGGAAAAAAATGAGAGAGTATTTTGCGCTGTAAGACCACCGGGCCATCATGCTGAAACTTTAAGAGCTAATGGTTTTTGCTTTATCAATAACATTGCAGTAGCAGCAAGATATTTGCAAAAAAAATACAAGATAAATAAAGTTGCAATAATTGATTTTGATGTTCACCATGGTAACGGAACTCAAGAAATTTTTTATAAAGACCAATCAGTTGCTTATGGATCTTCTCATGAATTTCCTTTATTTCCAGGTACAGGAGCAGAAAATGAAACTGGAGTCGGAAATATTTTCAATGCAACTTTAAAAGCTGGTACTACAAGTAATGAATTTATGTCAATATTTGATCAAAAAGTTCTAACCGCTATAGATAAATTCAAACCTGAAGTTATTTTAATTTCTGCAGGTTTTGATGCCCATAAAAGGGACCCATTAGCTAACATTAATTTAGAGTCCGAGGACTTTTTTACGATTACAAAAAATATAATCGATATTGCAAATACTCATTCTGAAGGCAGGGTAATTTCTTTTCTAGAGGGTGGTTACGATTTACAAGCCTTATCTGAGAGTGTAATAAAACATCTTAATGCTTTAAAAACCCATGTTTGACCAGTTATCCGGGTCGTTGAATTTTTTTATTTCTTTTTCAGTTATTGGTCTAAATAGATAGTAAACAATATATATTGTTAGAAAAAATAAAAAAATTGTTTTCATTTTTTAATATATTAAACTAATTTTTTATGAAATTCAGTAAAAGAAAATTTACTAAAATCATTGGTTTTTATGCTTTAGTGTTGTTTTTTCCAATTAAAACTCTTTTAGCTGCTACTAAAAAAATCATTAATCCAAACCTATCTAAAGAGCAAAAAAATATCATGTTTAATGAAGGGACTGAAAGACCGTTTACTAGCGATTTATTAAAGGAAAAAAGGAAGGGTTTTTATCATTGTGCTAATTGTGGAAATAAACTATTTGCTTCAACTGCTAAATTTGATAGCGGGACTGGTTGGCCTTCTTTTTCTGAAGCTTTACCAGGAGCTTTTAAAACAAAAATTGATTATAGCTTTGGTATGGAAAGAGTAGAATACCATTGTGCAAAGTGTGGCGCACACCACGGACATGTTTTTACCGATGGTCCAAAAGAATCAGGTAAAAGATTTTGTAATAATGGACTTTGTTTGATTTTTAAACCAGAGTAAAAGCAACTTAATATTACAAAAATATCATATTATTAAAGCTTTTTTGTTCACAGTTAGCGCCCAATTCGTTCATTTTAGTAAGTGAATTTTGTAAATTTAAGTTTAAAACTTAGTAATGGATCTTATTACAGTAGTCATCATTGGTGTAATAGTTGCGGCCACAGGTGTAATTAATCCAAAAGCTAAAGATCCAGAGGAGGTAGCCAAAGCTCCAGAAACTCAGATAACAACTCCAGAGGTTAAGGAACCAGAACCAGAACCAGAACCAGAGCCTGAACCTGAACCAGAACCTGAGCCAGCAAAAGAGCCTGAACCAGAACCAGAACCAGAACCACAACCAGAACCTCAAAAAGAGGAACCCAAAGAAGAGGTAAACGCTGAGCCAACCCAGGAGCAAGATGCAAAACCTGAGGAAGAAGAGGTACAACCAGTTACAGAAGAAACTTCTGAAGCGACTGAAGAAAAAGGATTAAGTATGGTTAATATTCTTCTTTATATCTTAGGAGCAATTGCAGTTATTGCAGCTGGAATATACTTTTTTATGAGAAGAGAACCAACAAAAAGTGCAGCAGATATAGCCAGATCTCAGTCACAACAAGAACCTACTCCTGAACCTCAAGAGGAAACAGGTCAAGAGGACACCTATTCAGAGCCAGAACCTCAACCTGAACCAGAGCAACCAGTTCAAGAGGAAACTCCGACAGAAACTACTGAGGAAGAACCTCAACTAGAAAATAATGATCAATCATCTAATAACGATGATGAGAATAATAATAGATAATTAATTAAAATTTTTTTCCACCTTCTAAATAAGCACACTTCTCACAAGTTTTTTCAATTTCAGGCGGTTCATCAAGATTTAAAATATCTTTCATTTCAATTAATTTATTTTCAATCCAAGATGTGTTTACACGGTAGGGTATTAGCGTAGTTTTAAAGTCTATTCTGTTATCAAATTTATCATTTGTTTTTTCTCCATTACAAACATAAAAAAACGTTCGGTCTGAGACATCAAAATTCATTTTTCTTAAAATATGTACATATATATCCATTTGTAATTTATAACTAAGATGCCATTCTGCATCGAGATAGGAGGAAACTGTTACGGGATAAGTAGATGATTGAGCTTTATAATCTACAACAATTATTTTCTTTTCATTTAAATCAAACCAAAGATCATCAATTCCTCCGTGAATGATAAGGTTAGTTTTTTCATCTAAATACGAAATTCCACCTTTTAAAGAGTTTCTCCATGTATCCAAATCTTTATGCTGATAAGGAATAAAATTTAGATTATGTTTAATCATAATTGGATGTGGTTTTTGTTTTTTTCTATACTGATCAAATTCTTTTTTTAATAGCTCATCTACAGCAACGTTTAGAGCCCAACCAGGCATAGAAGGTTCTTTTAGGCCCTTAACTCGATCTAGATAAAAGCACCGTTTACAACTAAGAAAATTGAAAAATTTAGACCTACTTATTTTAAAAGGGGTGTTTGATTTTTTATCGTAAATGGATGTTTTTCTCGTTCTGAAAGATACAGCGTCTTTCATTTAAACTGATTTTAGTCTTTTTATTACTTCAGTCTTGTCTAAGGATAATATTACATCGTAAAGACCTGGTCCAAATCTTGAGCCCACTAAAGCTATTCTCAAAGGCTGTCCCACACCTTTAAAATTAGTTTTATGTTTATCTATTAGAGATTTAATTACAGGCTCTAAAATTTCTCTAGATGGAGAGGAAAGTTTTTCAAATTCATTAATAAAGTCATTTATTACTTTCTTGGATAAATCATCAATTAGTTTTTTATCATCTGCGCCAACCTCAATTTTATCATTAATAATATATTGAGCATTATTCCAAATATCCTCTAGAGTTTTTGCTTTATTTTTTAAAAAACCCATCGATTTTAATAGCACACTCTCTTTTGCTTGATCTATAGGTTTTTTGTATTTCGAAACATATTCTTTGAAGAAATTAAAAAGATCTTTTTCATCTATTGTCTTTATGTATGTTTCATTTATTGAATAAATCCTATTCATATCAAGTTTTGAAGGTGATTTACCGACACCACTTAAATCAAATAAATCAATACTTTCTTGCTTAGTAAAAATCTCTTTATCTTTATAAGACCATCCTAATCTTAATAAATAATTCCTTAAAGCGTCTGAAATAATTCCAATTTTAACATAATCTTCAAG
>Ga0213866_10000653_pt1 | contig 27171 bp, 30 predicted proteins | sample PICome_11_FD_160079 | JGI IMG/M metagenome (GOLD analysis project Ga0213866, IMG submission 160079) | Coastal seawater microbial communities near Pivers Island, North Carolina, United States - PICO284 | ecosystem: Environmental > Aquatic > Marine > Coastal | place: USA: North Carolina... | reverse complement strand
CGGTCACGTGGAGGCGCGACGAGCCCGACAGGGTCCAGGCGATCCACGAGTCGGGAGTGCCGATACAGATGTCTGATCGATCGTGGTCACCCAGGTTCTGCAGCAGCCACTTCGCTTTGGTTGCAGTCTGGTTGGGTGCCAGAGCGAGTCCGTGTTCGAGGCGAAGGCCAATGCAGTCGCCGACCGTGCGCAAATCTTGCCATCCGATACCGGGAGCGAGTGCTCGGCCGGTGGATCGGCTCCAGGCGATGGTGCTGGCGCGCTGAGCCGTGATGCCCACGAAGTCGGCCGGGCCTCCATCGGTGAGAGCGAGGTGGGCAACTTCGAGAACGAGCCGCGCCATCTCGTCGGCATCGAACTCGACGAGTCCAGGAGCCGGCGTCGATGGGGCGAATGGCCGGTAGTGCAGCGCGGTGACACGAGCGTCAGGCGTGACGACGGCGGCGCGAAGTCCGCTCGTGCCGACATCGATCACCAGGATCGACATCAGACCCTCCGCGAGGTCGGACGCATTCCGCGATCCTGCAGATAGGCCCCCAGGAATCCGCCGAACACGCCCATGGCGAGTGCAACCGTCAGGTTGAAGACCACACCGCTCCAGCGAACGTCGCCTCCGCGTGCCAGTTTGATCACGATGAGCACTGCTTGCGGAATCAGATAGGTGACACCGGCCGTGACGATGCCGTGCGACAGCGGTGTGCGACGGCTTTGGTGCCATGCAGCCACCCCGGCTCCGAGCAAAAACCCCACCGCAGCGCCGAACGAGAGAAGCGCGGCCAGTGCGGCTCGTCCACCGTCGGGAGTGGAGTCTCCGGCGACGAGACGTGCCGCAACGGAAAATGGCACCGCGAACACGAGTGCGACCGAGCCGCCGGCGCGAATGGCGCGACGATCCCACCGACCGGTGGTGTGATCGTCAGGTTGCGAAAGCATCGTCGAGTCCCATCTTTCCCGGGTTCAGGATGCCATGCGGATCGAGCGCATGTTTGATCGCATTCAGGACGTCGAGTCCGCTTCCCAGTCCTTCGCGTACGTACGGGGCGCGATTGAGTCCGATGCCGTGATGGTGACTCAGGTTCCCGCCGGCGGCGAGGACCGCACGGGTTCCGGCATCCCAGAGGTCGCGATAGAGGCGGTCGAGGTCGGCCTGTTCGTCGCCGGGCTTGGCGGCGAAGGTGAAGTACAGGCACGCGCCGTCGGTGTAGCTGTGCGACAGGTGGCAGGTGGCGGTTCGAGCGCCAGCTTCGGTGAGAGCACGACGCGCCTCGTGAAACACGTTGGCCAGACGGATCCACGGGCCGGCGATCTCCATCGTGTCGATCACGAAGTTCTTCCGGGTGAGCGCCTGGAGTCCGCTCGTGTCGTTGCGATGTTCGAGCCAGGCTGCGACAAGTTCCGGATCGAGAGGGTGGCACCCGTCGGTGGCGAGTGCCTCCTCGTCGACGATCGCCATCGACGCGTCGACCGAAGCGACATCGCCCTCGTCGAGGACGAGGAGGACGCAGATCGTGCCGTCGCCACCGCGCCCGCGCGCGCTCTCGTCGGCGTCGTAGAGGCGAAGGACGGCCGGTGTGCCGCCCCGTTGCATGACCCGTCGACACGCATCGAGGCCCGATTCGAAATCACGGAACCCGTAGGCGGCGCGCCGTTCCGACACCGGCGATGGATGGGCGCGCAACCAGACACGCGTCACGATGCCGAGGGTTCCCTCGCTTCCGAGGAACAACTGGGTGAGATCGGGTCCGGCCGATGCTGCCGGCGCACCTCCAGTTCGCACCACGCGACCGTCGGCCAGGACCACCTCGAGACCCACGACCATGTCCTCGACCTTGCCGTAGCGCGTCGAGTACTGGCCGGCACCGCGACAGGCGACCCAGCCGCCGACGGTGGCAATGTCGAAACTCTGCGGGTAGTGGCCGATCGTCATTCCGAACTGGGCGAGATGTTGTTCGAGATCGGGGCCGAAGGTTCCGGGTTCGACGTCGACGACCAATGAGACGTCGTCGACGTCGTTCACTCCTTGCATGGCCGACATGTCGAGAACGACTCCACCATGACGAGGAATTGCGGCGCCACAGACGCCACTGCGACCGCCGACTGGCGTCAGCGGAACGCGCTCTCGATGGCAGATCGACGCGATGCGGGAAACGTCGTCGGTCGACGCCGGTCGACACACCACGGCGCAGAGGGCCGCTAGCTCACCGTGAAGGGCCCATCGCATCGTGAGGGGCCACCAGTCCCGGCTCGCCCGAGCGCGCTCGTCGACATCGGAGGAGATCGGACAGATCGTGGCCAGTTCCTCGACGACGTTCGGAGCAATCGGAGAAGGAGCCCATCGAGTCGTTGGCGTCGCTCCAGGCGCGATGACCAGTTCGATGGGTTCGGTGATCTCACGCATGGAGTTCGTCCTCTCGTAGGCCGGCGGCGGTCCGTTCGTGCTCGCAGATCTCGACGAAACGGGCTACTTCGGCGATTTCGCGGTCGTGATCCCAGCCGAGGATCGGAGCCATGATTCGAGCCACGTCGGCCGCGGCATTCTGTGCTCCGTCTCGATCGACGAGTAGGGCGCGAGTACGACGCGAGAGTACGTCGTCGACCGAGCACGCCATCTCGTGGCGAGCTGCGTGGACGACATCGGCTCGTCGGTACGGAAGGCCGTCGATCAGCGGTGCGCCAAGAGACGGATCGAGGCGGACGAGTTCGGCGACGGCGCGTTCGCGACGACCGTCGTGTCCGTAGAGGCGCAAGCGTTTGGTTCGGCAACGGCCACGGTGCCCGAGCCGTTCGACGACCACGTCGACGGTGTCTTCGGCCATGCGACGATAGGTGGTGAGTTTTCCACCGGTGATCGTGATGGTTCCGTCGTCGCCTGTCGTGACGAGATGCCGACGCGACAGATCAGCGGTTCGGCCCGAGGTGGAATCGTCGCCGATGACGAGGGGTCGCAATCCGGCCCAGGTGCCAGTCACGTCGTCGACCGTCACTCCCGTGGTCACGCTCGCATTCAACGCACGCAATACGTACTCGATGTCGTCGCGCGTGCACTGCGGGTCGTCGAGCGGACCCTCGTAACCGGTGTCGGTCGTGCCGACGTAGGTGTGGCTGAACGTTCCGTCGGGTCGTGGTCCCCACGGAACGACGAAGAGCGAACGTCGATCCTTCGGTACGGGAATGACGACAGCGATCGAGTTCTGCACTTTCTCCCAGGGAACCGTGAGGTGAACTCCCTTGGCCGGACGAGTGGGAACCTGACGGTTCCAGACGCCGGTCGCGTCGACAATTACGCGGGCGCGAACGTCGAAGGAACGTCCGTCGAGCTCGACGCGGCGGTCTCCGAGGTACGAGGTGCGATTGATCACCACCGCACCGAGTTCGGCGGCGGTGCGGGCGAGAGCCAAGCAGAGTCCGGCGTCGTCGGCCTCTGCGTCGTAGTACACGTAGGCCGAAGCGAGGCGCTCGGCATTCATGGTGGGCATGTAGGAGAGCGCCTTGTTTCGTCGCGCCCGACGGTGGAAGCGTCCGATTCGCCAGCCACCCGTGACGTCGTACATCCAGAGAGCCGAGCCGAGAGCGCGGGCGATCTTTTTTGACACGACTCCGTCCTTCGAAAGGATCGGGATCATGAAGGGCAGAACTCGAACGAGGTGGGGAGCATTGCGATAGAGGCGTTGGCGTTCGTGAAGGGCCTCGTATACGAGGCGAACGTCGCCTTGTTGGAGATAGCGAAGTCCGCCATGAATCAATTTCGAGCTCTTGGACGAGGTTCCGCTGGCAAAATCGTCGCGTTCGACAAGCGCCACCCGTAGTCCGCGTGACACGGCATCGACGGCCACACCGAGTCCGGTGACACCGCCGCCGACCACCAAGACGTCGAATTCTTCGTCGGCCAGTGCTCGGGCCATCGTCGGTCGGTCGAAAAGTCGGGCGGCGGGCACGAGATGAGGGTAGTCGGCGACCCCTGAGACAGTTTTCACAGAATGTCAATCTGCACGACTTGCGAACGAACAGATCGTGAGCCCTAATCTCGAGTCGTGCGATCGCCGGCTGAACTCACCGAATCTTTTCGGTCCAATGGCTTGAAGGTGACCCCCCAGCGGCAACTCCTCTTTCGTTTGATGCACGAGAACGACGGCCATCCGACGGCCGATGCCCTCTTCGCCGAAGCGTCGGCCCAGATGCCCGGCATCTCTCTGCGCACCGTGTACCAGACTCTCACCGATCTGGCGGCGATGGGCGAGCTGCGCTCTCTCGATCTGGGAACGGGTGCCACCCGTTTCGACCCCAACACCGATGATCACCACCACGTGGTGTGCGATCGGTGCGGTGATGTTCGTGACGTCTACGTGTCGGGGGCCGATGGCCTTCCTGTGGACGGACTCGACGGTTTCGAGGTTCGGGAAGCCTCGATTCTGTTCAAAGGTGTCTGCCCGCGGTGCGCCGTGGGACACGACATGGCAAGTCCCACGTCAACAACCCCCAACAACCCAGCAAAGGAGAAGTTGTCATGAGCCTGAAGGGCACCAAGACACACGAGAACCTGAAGCACGCGTTCGCCGGCGAGAGCCAGGCCAACCGTCGCTACCTCTGGTTCGCTCAGAAGGCCGACGTCGAGGGCTACCCCGATGCCGCCGCCCTGTTCCGTTCGGTCGCCGAAGGTGAGACCGGACATGCTCACGGTCACCTCGAGTTCATCGCCGAAGTGGGCGACCCGGCCACCGATCTTCCGATCGGCGAGACCGAGGCCAACTTCAAGGCGTCGATCGAAGGCGAGACCTACGAGTACACCCAGATGTACCCCGGCTTCGCCAAGACTGCCCGCGACGAGGGCTTCGCCGAAATCGCCGACTGGTTCGAAACTCTCGCCCGAGCCGAGAAGAGCCACGCCGGACGTTTCGAGCAGGGTCTCGCCGCACTCTGATCGACACCACGTCGTCTGGTAAGAACATGTCGAGGGGGTCGACGTCGCCGCAAGGCGCGTCGACCCTTTCGATGCCCCGATAGTTGTATCTCGACGAGCGAGGACTCCCGTGACCATCACATACGACCCGAAACATCCGAAATATCTGGACGAAAAGGACGTTCGTGACGAGCTCACGCGTGTGTACGACCTGTGTCATGGGTGTCGCCTGTGCTTCAAGTTCTGCACGGCCTTTCCCACGTTGTTCGACTTCATCGATCAGCACGAGGATCAGGACGCCGGTCGACTCACTCCGGCTCAACAAGATCAGGTGATCGACGAGTGCTTCCAGTGCAAGCTCTGCTACATCAACTGCCCGTACATCCCGGGTCAGAGCGAATGGGATCTCGATTTTCCCCGACTCATGTTGCGGGCCGACGCCATGCGCACGGTCAACAAGCAGGTCGGTCTGCGCGATCGCCTCACCACCAAGGTGATGGGTCGTACCGACCTTCTCGGCAAGGTGGCCACGGCGACGCCGATTGCCAACAAGGTGCTCGGCGCGAAGAAGGAATCGGTGGTGCGCAAGGCGGTCGAAAAGACCGCCGGCGTGTCGTCGAAGCGTTTGCTACCTCCGTTCGCGCGCCAGCGTTTCACCACTTGGTTCAACCGTCGCCCGAAGCTGCGTCTCGGTAAGCGACAGGGGCGCGTCGCCATCTACCCCACATGCCTCGTCGAATATCAGGCTCCCGAGATCGGTCACGATCTCGTGAAGGTGTACGAGCGCAACGGAGTCGAATGCACCTTGGCCAATACCACGAAATGTTGCGGTGCGCCGTTCCTTCACAGTGGCGACATCGAGCAGTTCAAGAAAGTGGCCGCCGAGAACGTGGCTGCTCTGGCGACCTCGGTTCGTCAGGGCAACGACATCGTCGTTCCCCAGCCGACATGCGGCTACGTGTTGAAGAAGGACTACGTCGATTACATCGGTGGCGCCGATGCGAAGTTGGTTGCCGAGAACACCTACGACTCGAGCGAATACCTCATCAAGATCCACAAGGGTGACGACACGTCGCTCGACACCGATTTCACCGGCCACATCCCCGAGAGCATCGCCTATCACACACCGTGCCACCTGAGAGCTCAGAACATCGGCCTCAAGAGCCGTGACCTCATGAAGCTCACCGGCGCCAAGATCAAGTTGGTTCAGCAGTGCTCCGGAATCGACGGTATGTGGGGGTTGCGCGCCGAGAATGCTGATCTGTCGTTGCCCATTGCCGCCAAGTTGGCCGACGAGATCAACAAGGCCGACAGCGACGTCGTCACCGGCGACTGCCACCTCGCGAATGTGGCCATCAATGAACAAACCGGTCGTGAGCCGATGCATCCTCTGCAACTCGTGGCTCGTGCTTACGGCATCCCCGAAGAACCGAAGAAGTGATCCCCCAGGAGACGAAGTGACATCCACCATGTCCCCCCGCAAACTCACCCTCGACGACATCCTCGACCTGCGTGCCTACGAACGCAACCGCGAAGAGTTCCGTCGACAGATCATCGACCTGAAGGCGCGTCGTCGACTCATGCTCGGCACTTTCGTGTCGATCGTCTTCGAGAATCGAGAGACGATTCGTTCGCAGATCCAGGAGATGGCTCGCGCTGAGAAGCTCTCGACTGACGAAGAGATTCAAATCGAACTCGACATCTACAACCCGATGATTCCCGAGTCCGGTCGACTGTGCGCAACGCTCTTCATCGAGTTGACGAGCGACGATTCGATGCGGGAATGGCTACCCCGTCTGGTCGGCATGGAACGCTCGATCGCCATTCGCCTCTCCGACGGCTCCGAGATTCGCTCGTACCCCGAGGCCCAGCACGAGAACCAGCTCACCCGCGAAGACACCACGTCGGCCGTGCATTATCTCCACTTCGACGTGACCGCTGGACAGATCGAAACCTTGGCCACTTCTGGTGGAGTCCTGGTGTGTGATCACCCGAATTACCTGGAAGAGATCGAGTTGTCGGCCCTGAACGTGTCCGAACTCGTCTCCGACCTGCGCAGTTAAGAACCTCTTTACATCCCCAGCCCGACGGTTCTAAGGTCGCCGTGGGGTAGGGGGTAGGTCATGAACGTTGTCTGGCGAGAACTGGGCGCTTGCCGTGGTCTCGATCCGGAAGTCTTTTTTCCGGAGACCGACGAAGAGGCCGAGGTGGCCAAGGATGTGTGCGCGCTGTGCGATGTGCGAGTGGCGTGTCTCGAACATGCACTGGCCAGTCGGGAAAAGGTGGGGGTGTGGGGCGGCACGACCGAGCGCGAGAGGCGTCGAATCGTGCGGCAACGCCGCCGAACGGCCTGAACGTCGTTCGAAGTCGACATTCGAATCTTATGGTCGATGCGACCGATGGTCGCTCTAGCCTGACAGCGTGTCCGAAGCTCTCGAAGTCATTGGTGGTTGGCCGACACTGATTTCGCGTCTGCTCGATCGAGAAGATCTTCCGGCAGACCACGCACGCACTGCCATGGCCACGATCCTGGCCGGCGACGCGACTCCGGCGCAGTTGATCGGCGTCATCATTGCTTTGCGCGCCAAGGGTGAGACACCCGAGGAGATCTCTGGCCTACTCGATGCTGTCTTGGCGGCGGCCGAGATCGTCCCGCTTGGTGACGAACTCGCAGGCCGAGCGATCGACATCGTCGGAACCGGCGGTGATCGCAGTCACTCGATCAACGTGAGCACAATGGCGGCGCTCGTCGTCGCCGGGGCCGGAGTGCCGGTCTGCAAGCACGGAGCGCGGGCTTCGTCGTCGCAGTGCGGAACTGCCGATGTTCTGGAGGCCCTCGGTGTGCGCGTCGAACTCGATCCGGCCGGTGTGAAACGTTGTGTCGAAGACGTGGGAATGGGGTTTTGTCTGGCCCCTCGGTACCACCCTGCTTTTCGCTTCGCGGCGCCGGCCCGCCGTGAGGTGGGAGTTCCGACGGTGTTCAACTTGCTTGGTCCCATGGCCAATCCCGGCCGCGTACGTCGTCAGGTGATCGGTGTCGCCAATCCTCACGTCGCCGAACGCATGCTCGCGTCACTGCGCCTGCACGGTTCAGTGTCGTCGTGGGTGGTACACGGCCAGGGTCTCGACGAACTGACGACGACCGGCACCTCGACAGTTCTCGAGCTTCGTAACGGTCGAGTCCGGACGTTCTCGGTCGACCCAGTCGAACTCGGATTGGCCCCGGCTATTCCCGACGAGCTGGTGGGTGGAACCCCCGAGGTCAACGCCGAAGCCGTCCGGAGGGTCGTGGCCGGGGAGCGAGGTGCACATCGAGACATCGTGATTCTCAACGCGGCGGCCGGACTCGTCGTAGCCGACGCAGCCGCCGATCTACCGACTGGTCTCGACATGGCGCGCGCGTCGATCGATTCCGGTGCCGCAGCGCGAGTCCTCGAAGGCCTCGTCACGGTGTCGAACGGTTGAGGCGCGGATGAGAGTCGTCGTTCCGGCGTCTTCGGCCAATCTTGGCCCCGGTTTCGACGTACTCGGTATGGCCCTCGACCTCACCGCCGAACTTGGTTTCGTCGTCGATGGAGTTCCTGACGGCGCCGACGTCGCACGCGGTCGCCATCCGGCAGCCACCGCCTTCACGGCGGCCGGTGGGAACGGAGAGCTTTGGGTGCGCACGTCGATTCCGTCGGGTCGTGGACTCGGCTTTTCGGGGGCGGTGCGTGTCGGAGCGGTGGCGTTGGCACTGCAGCAGCAGACCGATCACGATGTTCTCGATGTAGATCGGCAGACGATTTTCGAACGAGCTCTAGATGCCGAGGGTCATGGCGACAACGTGGCGGCCAGCGCCTTCGGTGGTGTGGTCGTCGTCGCCGAACGACAGGTGGTACGCGTGGAGACTTCTGTCGATCCGTCGGTCGTGGTGTGGATACCTCCGTACAAAACCTCCACGTCGGAGAGTCGGGAGACCCTGAGCGAGATGGTGTCTCGTGACGACGCGGTGTTCAATGCGGCGCGAGTGGGGATGTGGATCGCGGCCTTGGCATCGGGCGACGTGTCACTTCTTGCCGAAGCAACGAGGGATTGCTTGCACCAGGACGTTCGGCTGGCCAAGGTTCCTCGGAGTCGTGAAGCCCTCGAAGCCATGCGTTCGGCTGGGGCCTATGGAGCCTGGTTGTCGGGCTCGGGGCCGACGATTGCGTGTCTGTGCGCGCCCGACGCCGTCGATGCGATCAGCGCCGCGATGCCCGACGGACGATGTCTGGCTCTTCGGATCGACCGGCTCGGCGCACGCTGGGCAGATTGATCGTCGGCCAGGACCAGTCGCCGGTGCACGACATCACCTGAGCGTCGCCCACGGTCTCGAGATGGCGTGCGACGAAGGCGACTTCGTCTGCAGCGTGTCGATCGAGTGGTCGGCTGGTGTCTCCGTCGACGGTCGGAGGATCGAGCGCACCGTCGGCGACCATCGGAAGACTGAGGTCTGTGGCGATTTCATCCAAGCGGGAGACGGCGGTAAGGGCTCCGTGCGTGAACTCGTGTTCGAGCTCGCCGTCTCGGACGGTCAATCGTCCGGCTCGTCGAAGGGCATCGACGGCGCGCTGTCGAGACAAAGCGGCCAAAAGTGCGTTGATTCGGTCGCGTGTTTCTGCAGCCTCCTCGTAGCGCAGAGTTCGCGAGAGTTCGTCGATTCTTTCGCGCAGACGGTCGATCAAAGGTTCGGGCTCGCCGGTGAGAACTCGTTCGACGAACCGCACGATGTCGGCGTAGGCCTCGGGGTCGGCGTGGCCCGAACACGGACAATGGGCGACGCCGAGTTGGGCGGCTGAACACACCGGCGCATCGTCGGGTGGACGATAGTTACGTCCCATTCGCACGGTGCAGCGCCGTAGCGGAACGACGGATTCGATGGCTTCGACGACGAGCCGAGCCGATGTACGGCTCGACAGCGGGCCGATGTGGAGCCCCTTGGCGGCCGGATTCTTCGAAATTACGAGCCGTGGCCAATCTTCATCGGTAGTGAGGCGCACGTAGCAGTACTTGTCGATCGTGGTTCCGGCGCGGTTGTAGTGCGGCGTCAGATGACGGATCAGGCGTAACTCGAGGACGCCGGCCGTGAACGCATCGGGGGTCTCGATGTGGTGAATGTCGTGGGTCTGGCGAAGGAGGGCACCGACCTTGCGCCGTGTCTCCCCAGTGCTGAAGTAGCTGCGAACTCGTTGGCGAAGATTGGTGGCTTTGCCGACGTACAGGACGCGACCCGTTGCATCGATGAAGAGGTACACACCCGGAGATCTCGGCAGCTTTTCGGTCAGTCGAAGTTTGGCGGCGAGAGGGTGGGTGTCGAGTCGAGGAAGGCCGATCAGATCGTCGAGACCCATGACGCCGAAACCACTCGCGCGTTCGATGAGAAAGTGCAGCAGGTCGGCCGTGGTCAGGGCGTCGTCGAGCGCGCGGTGATTCGGTTGATGGGGGAGTCGCAGGCGTGCGGCGAGGGTGCTCAACTTGCAGTCGGGAACTTCGTCGCGAACGAGTCGGCGAGCCAGTGGAACGGTGTCGAGGACACGGTTGACGAGTGGGTCGCGGTCGGCGCGGATGAGGGCGGCGTTCAGGAATCCGATATCGAATCGGGCATTGTGTGCAACGAGAACCGAGTCGCCGATGAAGTGCAGCAGTGACGGCAGAACGGCCTCGATGCGGGGAGCCGGGGCGATCATCGACTCGGTGATTCCCGTGAGGACGGTGATGTAGGGAGGGATCGCTCGATCAGGGTTGACGAGGGTTTGGAAAGTGCCGAGGCATTCGCCACCGCGGTAGGAGACGGCACCGATCTCGGTGATGCGGTCGTCAGCAGCCGAACCTCCGGTGGTTTCGAGGTCGAGGATGCAAAAGGTGACGTCGGCGAGGGGTGTGCCGGCGTCGTCGAAGGACTTTTGAGCCGTACGACGGACCTCGCTCATGGTCATCTGATGAGTGTCACCGAACAGGTGTTCCCTGTCAAGTCTCCTCGCCCGGACTCCGCCCTACGATCGAGACATGGCGCATCTGCGACCCTTCGAGCGTGGCCTCGTCGAGATCGGCGACGGCTGCCATGCCTATTTGCAGCCCGACGGCAGTTGGGGCTGGAGCAATGCCGGCCTCGTCGTCGGCGACGGAGCATCACTACTGGTCGACACCCTCTTCGATCTGGTGCTCACCGGGGACATGCTCGATGCGATGTCGGGGATCACTCGAAGCGCCCCCATCGCGTCGCTCGTGAACACCCATGCGAACGGCGACCATTGCTACGGGAATCAATTGGTCGATGGCGCCGAAATCATTGCGTCGACGGCCGCTGCGCACGAGATGACCGAAGTGCCGCCCTCGATGCTCGCCGCTCTCAATGCCGCCCCCGGGGAAATCGGCGAGCTCTTCCGAAGTTTCTTCGGCGACTTTCATTTCGATGGGATCGAGCTGAAGCTCCCGACTCGCACTTTCGACGGACGGCTCGACATCGAAATTGGCGGACGGGTCATCGAGTTGGTCGAGGTCGGACCGGCTCACACTGCTGGCGACGTGATCGCCGTCGTGCCTGATGCACGCACCGTCTATACGGGAGACATCCTCTTCATCGGCGGGACGCCGATCGTGTGGGCCGGCCCATTGTCGAACTGGATAGCGGCGTGCGACTACATCCTCGGCCTCGATGTCGACACCATCGTTCCGGGGCACGGTCCACTCACCGACAAAGGAGGGGTGGCCGAAGTCCGTGACTATCTGTCCTTCGTCGAACGGGAGGCGTCGGCTCGACATGCGGCGGGCATCGATGCGTTCGAGGCGGCTCGTGACATCGCCCGCCATCTCGGCGACTTCGCAGGCTGGGGTGAATTCGGTCGGGTGAGCGTCAACGTGGAGACGGTGTACCGCACTCTCGACGCCACGCACGAGTCCCCTGACGTCGTGGAGCAGTTCCGCCGGATGTCAACGATCGAGCGAAGTTGACCGAGTGCGGCCGACGGATCGGCGTACTGCGAGGATCCAGCCGATCACCACGCATGCAGCGAAGATCAGCCACTGGATCGCGTACGAGAGATGTGACCCTTCGCTGAGGACCGGAGGCGCGATCGGACGCAGAATCGGGTCGTCGGTTGGACGGGATGTCTCCATCGCCAGCGACAGCGGAAGAAGTTCACCATCGATCTGTGTGGCCAATCTGTCGAGATCGAGGCGGAACAGCTCGTCCACTACTCCGACGGGTTCGGTGGGTTGGCCCGAACGTCGCTTTTCGGTCGCTCGCAGTATTCCGGCCACGACCACTTCTCCTGAAGGGGCCTCGGCCGCCGACTGATCGAGGCCGATGAAGCCGCGGGTGACGGCGATGATTCGCCCATCGTTCAGGCGAAGTGGTGTCACGACATTCGTTCCGGCCCGACCGTCCTGACTGCGATTGACGATCAGAACCTGATCGTCGACGAGGTAGGTGCCGGTTGCAACGACAGCGCGCCATTCCAGATCACCTGGTGAGGACACATCGAGTACCGAGACGTCGACGAGTGGGGCCTCGGACCGCGCTCGAACGTCGGCATTGAAGTCTCTGCGATCGGCCAAGCGACCCCACTGCCAGAAGGAAAGCGCGATCATGCCCACTACGGCGGCGAGGCACAGGAGATGGAAGCCGATCCATCGGGGGCGGAGCAAGAAGCGGTACACGGCATCGTTCACGTTAGGTGTTCCGGAGTGAGATCTTGGTCGGTCGTGTGCCACGCTGGGGCATGGCCGACGTGCCGATACCGGACTTCCACATCCCTCACGCCGAAAAGATCGAGTGGATGATCGAGACCAAGGGTTGGGCCATCGAACCCATCGGCGCTCGAGTCGACCTCGAACCGCCTCGACCGGGCTACGCCTACACCATCGGTTTTCCCGCTCGATTCGGTTTTCCGGAAGTCGTGGTGTTCGGACTGACTCCGGTGGCGGCGAGTGGTCTTTTGGATCTGGTGGCCCAACAACTCGAGGGAGGAGTCGAGATTCCGTGCGACGTCCCGCTCCAGGGCTTGCTCGACAACGACCTTCGATGTGTCTTCGCCTCGGTCGACGCCGATGAGGTCGCCGAGTTCTGTGCGACCGGTCACGCCTGGCATCGAGGCTCGTTCCCCCTCGTGCAACTGCTGTGGCCCGATCGGATGGGGTGGCTTCCCTACGAGGACGGATTCGATCAGCGTGTGAGGGTGGCCCAACCTTTGATCGGTCGGGTTCCCAACTCGTGACCTAGGTCCCGTGACCCGCTCCGGTGGTCGTCGTCTCGTGGTGCTGGCACACTGAGGGTATGGATCGTCCTCTTCTCGTCTTCGACGGTGACTGTGCCTTCTGCACGCGCAGTGTCCGCTTCGTCGAGAGGCGGATCCGCCGCCACCCCGACATTCGTTCGTGGCAATCTCTCGACCTCGAACAGCTTGGACTCTCACAGGCCGCCTGTGAGGAAGCGGTCCAGTGGGTGGGAGCCGATGGTGAACGGGCATCGGGCCATGTCGCGGTCGCTCGTACCCTCGTGTACGGCGGCAAAGGTTGGGCGCTCCTCGGGCGCATCATCGTTCTGCCCGGGGTTCGGGCGGTCGCTGGTTTCGTGTACCGCTGGATCGCGACCAACCGTCATCGCATGCCTGGTGGAACGGCCCAGTGCAGTCTTCCCGCATCGGAGAGGACACAATGATGTCCATGAATCCTCGTGCGGAATGGAAGAAGGCCTTCGACGAGTCCCGTGTTCGCACCGAGCGATTTCAGACGATGTCGGGTATTCCCCTCGAGCCGGTGTACGGCCCCGAGGACGGAGAGCATCCGGGGCAGTTCCCGTACACCCGTGGCCCCTACGCCTCGATGTATCGCTCCAAGCTTTGGACGATGCGCATGTTCGCCGGCTTCGGCACCGCCATCGACACCAACCAGCGCTTCAAGGACATCATCAGAGCCGGTGGTGACGGATTGTCGACGGCCTTCGACATGCCGACCCTTCTTGGACTCGACTCCGACGATCCGATGTCGCTCGGCGAAGTCGGGCGTTGTGGTGTTGCGATCGACACCTTGGCCGACATGCGCGACTTGTTCGCCGACATCAATCTAGGTGACATCACCACATCGATGACTATCAACTCACCGGCTGCCGTCGTGCTGGCGATGTTCGTCGCCCAGGCTGAGTCGGCCGGCGTTCCCCGGGCACGTCTCGGCGGAACCCTTCAGAACGACATCTTGAAGGAGTATCAGGCCCAAAAAGAATTCGTCTTCCCACCGCGCCAGTCGATGCGCCTGGTGCGCGACACCATGGCATTCACTGCTACCGAAATGCCGCGCTGGCACTCGATCTCGATTTCGGGCTACCACATTCGTGAGGCCGGATCCACGGCGGCCGAAGAGCTCGCCTTCACTCTCGGCAACGGTTTCGCCTACGTCGAGTTGGCGCGTCAGGCGGGTCTCCCGGTCGATGCCTTCGCGCCGCGGCTGTCGTTCTTCTTCAACGCTCACATCGACTTCTTCGAGGAGATCGCGAAGTATCGGGCCGCACGTCGAATCTGGGCGCGCTGGATGAGAGATCGTTACGGCGCGACGAGTGAACGATCGATGCAGTTGCGCTTCCACACTCAGACCGCCGGGGTATCGCTCACTGCTCAGCAACCCGAAGTGAACATCGTTCGTACTGCGATCGAGGCATTGGCCGGGGTTCTCGGTGGCACTCAGTCTCTGCACACGAATTCGATGGACGAAGCTCTGGCTCTTCCCACCGAGAAGGCGGCGCGTATCGCTCTACGGACGCAACAGGTCATCGCCTACGAGACCAACGCCGCTCACGTCGCCGATCCTCTCGGAGGTTCGTATTTCGTGGAGGAACTCACGGACGAGATGGAACGTCGAGCCGAGGAGATCTTCTCCCGTATCGACGAGATGGGCCAAGGGTCGATGCTCGAAGGATGTATCACGGGAATCGAAGAGAACTGGTTCCAGGGACGGATCGCCGATTCGGCTTACGAATTGGAGCGGGCGTTCAATGCCGGTGAACGCATCGTCGTCGGTGTGAACAAGTTCCTCGAAGGAAACGACGACGACGATCTCGAGATCCTGCGGATCACCAACGAAGACGAAAAGAAACAGCGTGAGCGTTTGGCCCGGGTGAAGCAGGATCGAGACGACGGCGCAGTGGCCGATGCGCTCGATCGACTGGCCAAGGAGGCCATCGAGCCCGAGGTGAATCTCATGCCGGCCCTGATCGACGCCTCACGTGCCTATGCCACCGTCGGCGAAATGATGAACACCATGGCCGGAGTGTTCGGCCGTCACGTCGAAGTACCGACGATCTAGGAACGGGAGGACCTCATGACGGCAACACGCGTACTCGTGGCCAAGGTGGGCCTCGATGGACACGACCGCGGTGTGAAGGTCGTTGCTCGTCTGTTGCGCGATGCCGGTTTCGAAGTGATCTACACCGGTTTGTTCCAGACTCCCGACACAGTTGCGGCCGCGGCCGTCGACGAAGACGTCGATGTGATCGGTCTCTCGATGCTGTCTGGAGCTCACATGACCTTGGCCCCGCTCGTCGTGGAAGCGCTGCGGGCGCGCGGATGCGATGTCCCGGTCGTCGTGGGAGGGATCGTGCCACCTCAAGACGTGTCCGATCTCGAAGCGGCCGGCATTGCCGCGGTCCTCGGACCGGGTGCATCGGCCGACGAGGTGGTCGAAACGATCGCTACTGCAGCCCGTGGAGAGCGCCCCCATCGAGAGGCAACGCCACACCGGTGATGAACTTCGTGTGCTCCGAGCACATGAACGCCGCCACTCGACCGAAATCGTCCGGGTCGCCGAGGGCTTGCGTCGGAACCGCCGCGGCCAGGGCCTCGAGGTCTCCGTAGAGCGCCGTCAGTCTGTCGGTTGCGTGCAGACCCGGTTGTAGTGAGTTCACCGTCACGCCATGGGCTGCGACCTCACGGGCCACGGTCTTCAAGAATCCGGTAACGCCGGCACGTGCCGTATTGGAGAGGATCAATCGATCGATGGGTTCGCGCACCGATGACGAAGTGATGGCGACGACCCGTCCCCATCGTCCATCGATCATGTGAGGTACCGCGGCCTGACAGAGCGCAACGGTCGAGAGGAGATTCAGACGCAAGGCTGCGTCGTACGCCGCGAAATCGGTCGACGCGAAGTTGCCCGGAGGGGGACCGCCAGCGTTGGCGATCAGGATGTCGATCCCACCCAAGAGCTCAGTGGTTCGCGCCACGAGATCGACAGCGGCCGCCGGATCACTCACGTCGGCCACTGCGACGTGAACTTGGGCTCCGCCCGTCGGGACGATCGTGGCGGCGGCTGCTTCGAGGCGGTCGAGCGAACGTGATGAGATCACGACCGAGACTCCGTTGGCGGCGAGTGCGCGTGCGGTCGACAGGCCGAGGCCGCTCGAGGCTCCTGTCACCAGGGCACGCCGTCCGGTGATTCCGAGATCCATCTCAGATCTCTATCTGGATAGCCGCTCGCTCCGTGACGAAGTCGGCGGTGTAGGTCGCGATGAACGCCTTGTGATCGGGATGATCTCGATAGGCGAGATAGCCGTCGACGTCGTCGAATTCGGCGATCACTACGTAGTCGAACGTGCCGGGGTTGATCCCGAGGTTGCGTCCGAATCGATACGAACGAATGGACGGAACCTTGGCCGGCAGTCCGGCCAAGGCAGCTTCGGTGGCATCGACGTGTTCGGGAGCCACGTCGGCATTCCAACGAAAGAGGACCACGTGTTGGATTCGAGACATGTCCCGAGCGTAGACCTCGAGACCACGTAGCCAGTCAGCTGGTGATGGTGGTGAGCGTGGCGAGACGCGAGTCGGGCGCCGGACGAGCTCCGATGTGCTCGATCACCCAGGCCGACACCCGAGTGGCGAAGCGGGCGGCGGCGACCGGCGAACGATGCACGAGATAGTGGGCGAGAAAAGCGCCGGCGAAGGAGTCGCCGGCGCCGGTGGCATCGACCAACTTGTTGGTGGCGGGCGGAATATGTGCCACGGCGTCTCCATCGAGCACGAGAGCGCCGTCGGCATCGAGCTTCAGGACCACCAAGGCGCCGGGGAAGATCTTGGCCATCGCCCGTGCCATGTCGTGAGGTTCGTCGCACCCGGTGAGGACCTGAGCTTCTTCTTTGTTGGGAAGGACGATGTCGACATCGAGATCGGCACACGTCGCAAGGAAGTGTTCGACGCCCATTTCCTGGATCATCTGGAACGAGCCGGGATCGAACGAGACCGTCGCCCCCGACTGCTGGGCGAGTCGAGCAGCACGCCGAGCCGCCGAACGAGGTGGATCGGTGAAGAACGACCAAGCGGTCAGATGCAGATGGTCGCTGCCTGAGATCACTCCGATTGGTACTTCTGATGGCATGAGATAGAAGTCGGCCCCGTGCCCGGACACCATCGAGCGTTGTCCGGTGTGATCGACGAACACGGCGACCGAGCCGGTGGGATGCACATCGGTCTCGACGAAATGGGCGTGCACGCCCTCGCGCCGAAGATCTTCGTCGGCGAGTTGACCGAATCGATCGCGGCCGATCTTGCCGACGAAGCTGGTGTCGAGGCCGCAACGTCGGGCCCATACGGCGACGTTGGCGGCGCTACCGCCGGGAGTGAGCATGACCTCGCCGAACGTGTCGCCACCACGTAAGAGTTCACTGTTCGTACGAATGAGGACGTCCCACGCGAAATCGCCGAGCACGCAGAGTCGTGTCACGTGAGAAACGGTACCGGTGTCCGAGAGCACCGCCACATCGGAGGTCGTTAGTGTGGTTCCGTGCGTGGTGTTGCGCTTGTACTCGTCGTCCTGGGCCTCGGTGTCGGGGCTTGCGGTGGTGATTCGTCGACGGCCGAGGGCCCAGTGTCAACGGCTTCGGCGTCCGAGGTGGGGTCGACCAAGACGGAAGTTCCGGGTGTGTCGGCGGAGACGGCATCTTCCGAGGTCGTCTCCGAGTCCTCGGGTGCCCGTCTCGTCTCTGAACTTCCTGAGATATCGGGTCCGACGGTCCTGTGGTTCTGGGCACCTGGTTGAGGCGTCTGCAACCTTGAAGCACCCTCGGTCGAGGATGCACGACAGCGTTACGACGGAGACATCACTTTCATCGGTGTGGCGTGGGCTGGCTCCTCGGATTCGATGATTGCGTTCATCGACAAGCACGGGCTCACGTTCCCGTCGGTGGACGATCAACGCGGTGAAGTCTTCGCGTCCTTCGGGGTCACCGGACAACCGGCATGGGTGTTCGTCGACGAGTCGGGCGACGGCAAACGAGTGATGGGTTCACTCGATCCCGATCAGCTCGACGAGCTGATCGTCGAAATCGCTTGAACGACGGGTCGGAAACGATCGTCGTCGGCTGGATCGGCCGGTGGTTGTATCAGCACGGCGTCGGTGAGCCCGGCGAACCATTGCTCGACCACTGATGGAAGTTCGTCCCACGTCGCCGACGGCACCAGAACATCGAGATGTTCGTCGGTCAAGACGTCGGCGAGCCGATCCCATTCGCCCTTGCGGGTGAGATCCTGGAGGCGAGCTCCCACGTCCTCCCAGCCGCACAATTCGAGAGTTCGCCGATACGCCGGTGTCGAGTACAAGAAGGCGAGCACCGCTCGCTGCGTGGTTCGGCTCGCGGCCACGTCGTCTGGCGTCGGGCCGGTCATGAACGGAGAAGCCGTGGCGATCTCCACGTGCCGTCCACTCGCCGAGACGACTGTGTGCAAACGTTCGCGCAGGAACCGCGGATGTGAGTTCGTCGGATGGGTCACGAGTCCGTCGGCGACACTGGCGGCGAGTTCGATGGCTCGATCGTTGATTCCCCCGAGCCAGAGTCGCGGACCGGCATGAGGGAGAGGTCCGGGATCGAAGAAGGGCTGTAGGCGGGTGATCGCATAGCTGTCGTTCTCGACGTGTAGTCGTTCTCCCGTGGAGAACGAGTTCCAGGCGGAGCGCACCACGTCGACGTAGTCGCGCATCCACGGGATCGGCGGTCGCCAAGGAACACCGAATCGCCCCTCGACGTTCTGGCGGATTTGAGTTCCGAGGCCGAGATCGAACCGACCTCCACTCATTCGTGACAGATCCCAGGCTTGTAGGGCGACGAGCATCGGACTGCGGGGAAAGGCGAGAGTCAGACTGGTCTGCACCTGAAGTGTGGTCGTGTGCTCGAGGGCCAGAAGCGCCACGCTGAACGAGTCGTGAATCGTCTCTGGCACGTGTAAGACGTCGAAACCAAGTGCCTCGATTCGTCGTGCGTAGTCGCCCGTGTCTTCGAGAGGCAGGCGATCGCTCATTCCTGCCACGACCTTCACACGGCCAGGGTAGTGAACCTTGTGGCCACCATCTCGATTGCAGGATCTAGGCTGGCCTGATGGGGGAGTCACCGGTGCACGTCGCCCGACGCGGTGATCTTCCGCAACGTGCCGGATTCGGAATTCCCAGTGTCGTCGACGCCGCCCCTTCGGTCATGGATGCCGTCGTGTACCGCGACGGTGATCAGTTCGAACGTGAGCGTCGCGCCGTTCTGGCCACCCATTGGCTGATCGCCGGTCGGGTGGAATCGATTCCGGAAGCTGGCGACTGGCTCACGTACGAGGGTCATGGTGAGAGCGTGGTGGTGACGCGCCAAGCCGACGGTTCCTTCGCAGCGTTCCACAATGTTTGTCGCCATCGTGGTCCCGCCATCGTCGGCGAGTTGTCTGGTTGTGGGGCACGTCGATTCACCTGTCCGTACCACGGATGGGTCTACGACACGACGGGCCGTCTCGTCGGAGTTCCCGAAAAGGAAGACTTCGACCCCGCTCATCTCGACACGAGGGCTCCGGCTGTGGCCGTCGACGACTGGGGTGGATGGGTCTGGATCAACATGGCCGGACCCGAAGTTGCCACGCCGTTACGCGAATTCATCGGCGACGACATTCTCGCCGACCTCGGCGAATTCCGGATGGAAGAGATGGTCGTCCACGAAGTCGTCGAGTACGACGTGCCAGTGAACTACAAGGCGATCGTGGACGGCTTCAACGAGATCTACCACGTGACGGAGCTCCATCATGTTCCCTCGGAGTTCACCAAGACCGCCCGGCACGCGACGTTTCGGGTCGTCGGTGACAACTACATGTGTTTCGTGCCTCGACCCGAACACGTCGACGAGTTGGCGAGCCCCGAATACGACCATCATCGACACGCCATCTGTCACTACCTCGTCTTTCCGAACACCGTCTTCAACTGCAACCCGGAGCACGTTCAAGTCTTTCAACCGATACCGATCGGGGTGGACCGTACGAGGTTTCTTTGCTGGGAAATCCTCTACAAGGGAGATGCGGACGATCCCGACTACGCGCGGTATCTCGCAGAGACTCTGGCCCATTGGGAAGCCCTGAAAAAGGTGGTGGGAGAGGACATCTCGATCTACGACCAGATGGCCCGCACCAAGAACTCGAGCGCGTTCACCCGCCAGATCCTGTCCGAGCGTGAATGCAAGATCGCCCACTACCACGAGCAGATGAACAGAAAGAGTCGTTCGGCCTGATCAGAGACTGATTTTGGAGTTTTCGCTCAAGCCGGACAGCGGAATCTTCGATACCCATCCTCGTGAAGAGGTTCGGACGAAATCTGAAGCGCACGGTTTTGGCGTCGCTGTGTGCGGCGACCGCACTCGGTGTCGTGGGTGTTCCCGGAGTGCACGCCGACTCGCGCCCGTCGAGTTCGAGCACCGTAGCCGGAACCTACGTTGTGAAGTCTGGTGAATGGTTGTCCCGAATCGCCTCCAAGAACGGCGTGAAGTTGGTCGATCTGATGGCGGTCAACGGATTCTCGAAGACGACGGTGATCCACCCTGGTCAGACGATCAAGCTGCCCGGTTCGACCACTGCAAGCGTCGCTGTGTCGGCTCCGAGTTCAGGATCGTCGACGAAAGTCGTCGCCGCCGGCACGTACGTCGTCAAGCCCGGTGACTTCTTCGCTCGTATTGCGTCGAAGACCGGCGTGAAGGTGTCGGATCTGTTGTCGGTCAACGGATTTTCGAAGACGACGGTGATTCACCCTGGTCAGACGATCAAGCTGCCGTCCGGAGCGACGAGCACATCGACGAGCAACTCGAGTGCCGCCCCGGTGTTGTCGGCCGCCACGGTCAAGTTGATCAAGGTCGTCGAGTTCGCCAAAGCCCAAGTGGGTAAGCCGTACCAGTTCGGTGCGGTCGGACCGGATGCCTACGACTGCTCAGGCCTCGTGCGTGCCGCCTATCGCCAGATCGGGATCTCTCTGCCGCACAGCAGCTACTGGCAGTCCTTCCGGGGAACCGCAGTCGACTGGCGGAACGAGACGATCCAGCCGGGTGACCTCGTGTTCACCTACTCGTCGGCGAATCCGACCCAGATCAGCCACGTGGGTATCGCCATCAGTGATTCGCAGTGGATCGAGGCCCCGTACACAGGGGCGAACGTTCGAATCACTCGGATGCCGAGCGATTCTCGGATCCAAGAGGTCCGACGCATCGTCACGGGTTGATCGTCGACCTCAGAGGGTTCGGACTCCGTGTTCGGAGTGATCTGCCGATGTGACACTCTGTCGGGGTGGCGAACTACGAAAACCTCCGAGTGGAACACGATGGTCCGATCGTCCGGCTGGTTCTCGCCCGCCCCCACAAGTTGAACGCGCTCTCGCGACAGCTCCTCGCCGAGATCGTCGCCGTCGCCAACTGGCTGCACGATCGGGACGACATCCGCGTGGTGATCGTGAGTGGTGACGGCGGCAACTTCTCGGCCGGCTTCGATCTCGACGATTTCGAGTCCGCGCCCGACGGGAGTTCGTCACGGGAGAACGCCGACATGGGTCGTCGGGCCACCGAAGCATTGGCGCGGGTTCCACAGATCACGATTGCCGCCGTCGAGGGGCATTGCATCGGCGGTGGGCTCGTACTGGTGGGTGCATGCGATCTTCGCTACGCAGCCGACTCGACTCGCTTTCGTGTGCCCGAGGTCGATCTCGGTATTCCCCTCGCTTGGGGAGGAATACCTCGCCTCGTTCGTGAGATCGGCCCGGCCCGCACAAAAGAACTGGTGCTGACCTGCCGTCCCTTCGATGCTCGTGAAGCCGAACGCATCGGCTTTCTCAATCGCGTGGTCCCGGGCGAAGAATTGCAGTCCTTGGTGGAATCCACGGCCCGAGCCCTGGTCGCCAAGTCGAGTTACGTGGTACGCACCACGAAAGAACATGTGGAAGCCGTGATGGACGAGATCGCGTCGACGGCACGTAGCACCACCGATGCCGATGTTCTGGTGTATGCGCTACACGACCCCGAAAGCCGGACGATTTCTCGAGAGTACTTGGCCGGGAGGAAGCAAACATGAGTCACCACGTCGACAGATTCGTCCAGCAGTTCGTCGAGAGCGTGGTCGACGTGAATGCAATCGACCGTCACGTGATCGAAGTGAGCGGTCTGTCGCCTGTCGAGATGCATCAAGCTCTCTCGCACGCGCGATTCTCGGACGATCGCGCCTACGGCATTCAACTCATGGCCGACTTCATGGCCCCCGAAGGTTCCCGCTACTTCGACGCGATCTACGGATCGTTCCATGGCCAGCAGGCGATCCGCGGTTGGTTGGTGCCGACGATGGCGTCGATCGATTTCATCGATTTTCGGCCGATGGGCGAAGTTGCATTCCTTGACGACGGAGTCGGCGTCACCTCGGTGGACGAGTGGCAGATGTTCATGGGCGAAATTCCCCTGTCGAAGGGTGTGTCGGTTCGGCGCTACCGCGACGGATGGATCACCTGGGCGTGCGACGTTTACGACACTGCTGCGTTCCGCGTTCCCGGGCCCGACGGGGAATCGGCGCCGATCCCGGATCCTCCGTCACCCGGAGAGTGGGAACCTGATCGCTCGGCTCCGGTTGTGGCGGCCAAGAACGTCGATTTCGACGCCGACTGCGATCAGTTCCATCCCACCGACTCGGTCTACATCGATCCGATCTTCGGTGAGTTCCGTGGGCAAGACGTCATCCGCTCGTGGATGGTCGACATCATGGGCAAGGTCGGTGACATCGAGTTCGTTCCCGTGGGGCCCGAACTGAACGACGGCGCAACCTACGTCCAGGAATGGGTGCAAATGGCGGTGACTCCGGGCGGCAGGCGAGTGCCGATGACGCGCGGAACGAGCGTGCGCCGATACCGCGACGGCTGGACCTACCACGCAGCCGACTATTTCGACACGGCGACGATCATGGCGCCCGAGGTGATGGCAGCCAGTGTCGAGTGTGGATCGCGAATCACCGTCGACGACATCATGAAATATCGCGGAGCCTGAGCTTCACGCTCGAATGCGTACCGACAGACACGTCACGCATCCTTCGAGTTTCTCGAATTCTGAGATGTCGACCGGAACAACGTCGAGTTGGTTGCGACGGAACTCAGCGATGGTCAATGGCGCACTTGACGCCATCAACACGGTGTGATCGTCGATCACCACCACATGGGCCCCTGATTCTTCAGGAACGGGGCGATAGCGAGGAAACGAGGATCGGTCGTCGACGACGGGATCCCAGCCGATGACGGTTCCGTCGGGGAGTGCGGTGAGTGCCGATTTCAAGTGGAGCACCTTGGTGACCGAAACGGGGATCACCGTTCCCCCGAGTCTCTTGACGATCTCAGTCAGCGATGCGATACCGAGATCGTCGGTTCTTCCACTTCGTCCGACGTAGACAGTGCGTCCGATCTTCAAGACGTCACCGCCGTCGAGACGGCCCGAATCGTCGATCTTTTCGATCGGCAGGCCAAGAGAGCGAATCGTGTCGGTGACGCCATCGACCTCGGATCGACGTGTAGGGGCGCCGGGATTCGTGACGATCGCGGTGCCCTCGAACATGACGACCGCGTCCTCCACGAAGACGGCGTCAGGGCAGTCGTCGGCCGATGGGACTTCGATGATCGACCAACCGATTTCCTGCAGGACGTCGACGTAGTTGCGCCATTGTCGTTCGGCGAGTCGAAGGTCGAGCGACTGTCGAGCCCCATGGGTGACGAGCCCGTCGGCGAGACGTGGACCCGGGCGACGAGCCAGGAAACGAGTGGAGTCGACTCCGGTCACCCGACAAGCCTAGGACTACACTTCGAAGTGGTAAGGGGAAAGACCAAAGGGGGTTGTCATGACTCACGATCTCGTCATTCGCGGTGGATCGGTCGTCGATGGAGTCGGTACCGAAGCAGTGCTCGCTGATGTGGCGATCGACGGTGATCGCATCACGGCGATCGGCGATCTGGCGGGGGTCGAGGCCACACGTGAGATCGACGCCACCGGTCATGTGGTGACCCCGGGATTCGTCGACTTGCACACTCATCTCGACGCGCAGATCGCTTGGGATCCGCTCATGACTTCGTCGTCGTGGCACGGCGTGACCACGGTTCTCATGGGTAACTGCGGTGTCACTTTCGCCCCGGTGGCCCCCGAGTCGCGCAGCTATCTCGCCGAACTCATGGAAAGCGTGGAAGACATTCCGCGTGAGGCGATTCTCGGTGGTCTTCCGTGGGATTGGGAGACTTTCCCGCAGTATCTCGATTCGGTGCAGCGCCTGAACCCGGCTCTCAACGTGGTCGGTATGGTCGGCCACTGCGCCGTGCGCTATCACGTGATGGGCGAGCGCTCGATGGCCGAAGATGCCGTCGCCACCCCCGACGAACTGGCACGTATGCGCGAGATCGTGGCCGAGTCGGTGGCCGGAGGGGCCGTGGGCTTTTCGACGTCGCGCATCTTGCTGCACACCGTTCCCGACGGCCGCAAGGTCCCCGGAACCTTCGCGTCGATCGAGGAATACGAGGCGATTGCCGACGGGATGAACGATGCCGGTGGCGGACTCTTTCAAGGGGTTCTCGACTTCGAGACCAAGTTCCAGCACGAAATCGACCTGCTCCGAGCCATGGCTCGACGTGCCGGCAACGTGCTGTTCTCGGCGGGTGTCGGAAATGGCTCGAGTGATGCAGCGGGATTCTGGGACGGAGTACTCGGCGACATCCGAGCCAAGGACGGCAATATCTCGGGCATCGCCATGACACGTCCGAGTGGGAGCCTCATGGGTCTGCATCAGGTGCCACCTGTGGGAAGTGCGAAATGGCGGGCGGTCATGTCGCTTCCCACGATGGACGACAAGTTGGCCGCTCTGGCCGACGCTTCGACGCGACGAGAACTGATCGACGAGGGCAAGCAGCGTGGTACGTGGTACGACCCGCGTTTCATCTATCCGTTGGGTAGCGGTGTTGTTCCCGACTATCACGTCGAGGATGACGACTCACTGGCCGTACTGGCCGAACGGGCCGGCCAACATCCCGTGGAGTGGATCGTCGATCGCCTCCTCGAGTCGGAGGGGCGTGAACTCTTCAACGTGTGGTTCTTCAATCGCAACCGAGCCAACATCGGCGACTTCTTGAACCTTGATGCCGTGTGTCCCGGACTCGGCGATGCCGGCGCCCATGCCGGGCAGATCTGCGACGCCGATGCCCCCACGCATTACCTCGCCTATTGGTGTCGCGACCGGAAGATCACATCTCTTCCCGACGCGGTACGTCGCCTGACTTCGCAGCCCGCCGCCGTCCTCGGACTGAAGGATCGTGGAACCGTGAAGGTGGGAGCGTTTGCCGACCTCAACGTCTTCGACCCGAATGGTCTGCAGTTCGGGTATCCCGAGTATGTGAACGACTTCCCGAACGGCAAGGGACGACTTCGGGTCGGTGCAACCGGTTACGCGGCCACGCTCGTGAACGGTGAAGTCGTGACCGAGCAAGGTGTGAACACCGGACGACGGCCAGGCCGGGTGATCCGCGAGTTCTCGCGGTGACGGGAGCCGTCGCTGCGCTCCTCCCGATTCGATCGACCGAGGGAGCGCCTACGGCGCTGGAGCGGGTGACGGGAATCGAACCCGCATAGCCAGCTTGGAAGGCTGGAACTCTAGCCATTGAGCTACACCCGCGAAGGTTCCCCAGGTTAGCGATCGAGCGGGGTGATCGGCACGGTCGGTCAGTGCTGGTGGCGGGCGATGGCGGCGATGATTTCGGCCTCGGCGGCCGCCGCATCGGCCCACGAGCCGACAGTCGACTCCTTGCCTGGTTCGATCAGTTTGTAGACCTCGAAGAAGTTGGCAATCTCGGCGAGCAAGAAGTCGGGGGCATCGGCGAGATCTCGGTAGTGCTCGTAGCGGGCATCTCGAGACGGTACGCAGAGCACCTTCGCATCAGGTCCCTTCTCGTCGCGCATCCAGAACACGCCGATGGGGCGAGCCCAGACATGGCATCCGGGGAACGTGGCCTGGGGGAGAAGGATCAACGCATCGAGCGGATCCCCGTCTTCGCCCAACGTGTTGGGGAAGAAGCCGTAATCGAGCGGGTATTGCGTGGCGGTGAACAGAGTCCGGTCGAGCCAGATCTCCCCGGTCTCGTGATCCATTTCGTACTTGTTGCGTGAACCCTGAGGAATCTCGACGATCATTTCGATTTCCACGCTCAGTTCACCTCCGAGTCCACTGAATGTGACGACTTTCGTCGGGCTCGCACGATGACCACGACGAGCACGACAAGGATCACCGCCACCGCGCCGTATTGGATGTAGTCACCCCAGGTGCCGGCTTTCTTCCACTGATCACCAAGTCCCCAGCCGACGGCGATCCAGATCGCGTTCCATACGAGAGACCCGAGAGCGGTCAGCATCGAGAAGCGAACGAGAGGCATTTTCTCGGCGCCAGCCGGAATCGACACCACCGATCGAACCACCGGGATCAGTCGTCCGAAGAGGACGACGGCTGATCCGTGTCGTTCGAACCACTGGAAACCTTTGTGAACGTCGGACTTCTTCAGTCCGACGAAGCGTCCGATGCCAGCGAGGAACGACTCGAGTCGGTCTTCGCTCAGGAGTCGTCCGATTCCGTACAAGAAATATGCCCCGACCACCGAGCCGATGGTGGCGAAAACCACCGCCCCCACGTAGCCGAAACGGGTCTCGCTTACGTTGAACCCCGTGAGCAAAAGGACCAGTTCCGATGGAATGGGCGGGAACACGTTCTCGAGGGCGACGAGGGCCGCCACTCCGAGAAGGCCGATCGTATCGATGAAGTCAGCGGCCCAATCGATCATCGTGTCGAGCCTAGAGGTCGATGTCGGTCAGTGAGTGTTCATCCTCAGTAGCCGTTCACGGTCGAGCGGAATTTGTTCATGAGGTGGGGACCGGCTTCGATCGGTGCGTATTTCGCACCGTCGCCTCGGCACGGTTCTAGACATTCGATGACCGCATC
>Ga0213866_10000652_pt1 | contig 27216 bp, 25 predicted proteins | sample PICome_11_FD_160079 | JGI IMG/M metagenome (GOLD analysis project Ga0213866, IMG submission 160079) | Coastal seawater microbial communities near Pivers Island, North Carolina, United States - PICO284 | ecosystem: Environmental > Aquatic > Marine > Coastal | place: USA: North Carolina... | reverse complement strand
AGTCGGTGGATTTACGGCAGACTCTTTGAATGCAGATCATACTATTACTGCTGTTGATCTGTCAGGATTTAGATTTGCAATGAACTCGAATGCAGACTCGAATGAAGTTGCAGGCGGTAGCCTAGTACAATCGACAAAGAATATTCCATATTCGGTAATGTATTCGAATCTTGCAACTCTCAAGCCTTCTCAAACTGGTCTTTCCTTCGGATTCCTAGGCACAAAGGGTAAATCGCTCGCTGGTTCAAATACAGCTCTTTACGATAAAGAAACTGTCTTTGCACCATTTACACCCGGCAAAACGATGTATGCAAATGAACCTTATCTCGTATGTGCAGATTCAATTGCTGACAATGAGATTGCTGTAGGTGCTAAGTCTCTCGAGATGCAGGCATCTTTCTATACAGACAATGATTTTGTTTCTCCAATGATTGATTTGCAAAGATGTTCGATCACTCTTGTAAATAATGTGATTGATAATCAGGCAAGTTCTGTTACAACAGGATTTAATGTTCCTCTTAATTTTGTGGATGAAACAACAGCAACACACGGTACTCAAGGTTCAAAACATATTACAAAACCTATCACATTGCAAACATCTGCTGTCGGTCTGAAACTCTGCTTGACTGCTCATAGACCAAAAGAAGCAGACTTTAAAGTGTATTATCGTACATCAGATGCAACAGGCGAAGATATTCGAAAGAAAGCATTTAAGCTTGTAGCGAAAGAACAGTCGATTCCTTCAGATGAAAATCCGAATGTTTTCAGACAGTATAATTATTTAGTAGGTGGTCCTGGCGGCAACTTCCCCGCATTTACACAGTTCCAGATTAAAATTGTAATGACATCAACAAATGATGCTAAAGTACCAGTATTAAAGGATTTAAGAGCGATCGCATTGAGTGCATAATGGATTATCAAAGAGTTGAAGGACGAACAGACATTGTACGTGACAAAGATACAGGTGCTGTTCTCTATACTAACAGTGAAGAAAAAGTTCAGGCTTTAAGAGCTCGAAAGCAGGCTCAAAAACGAAGAGAAGAGGATGTTGATCAGCTAAAGGATGATGTCTCTGAGCTCAAAGGCATGATGAAGTTGATCTTAGAGAAATTAGATGGCGCGTAAGATATTAGTAGATAGCAGCAATACAGTTGCTGTATGGTCTCAGAAGACCAATACTTTGTCAGATTATATAGGTGATCTAGACAATCTAGATAATACCTTTGCACCTGGTAATACTTGGGCAATAGGATATCCGAATGTCGATCGCGATTCGAGTGCTGTAAGCGCTATTAATTATATTGAAGATTATGCAGATGCAATTTATTCTTCATTAGTCGGTGGCACATCAACATCAAGACAAACTGTAAGAGCAAAGATACTTGCCGATTCTGCAGATTTTGATTTGTTGCATACGAATCAATTGTGGAATTACGACGGCGCAATGACATATGGTCCGTCTGATTCAACTTGGTACGGCGATTCTCCTGGCACAAATAAATTTGATTTTACAGCAGATAGTTCAGAATTTAGAAATCTAAATGTTGTAAGATTAAGACAAGCGCCTGACAGTGCAATAATCGGCAGACTAATTGTCGGTGATTCTGGATTCATAGGAACAATCACCACTGCTGATAGCACCTCAGAACTTATCATCAAAAATTTAAAGTATAAAGGTAATAGCGCTGCTTTAATTGACAGTGCCCTTGTACTAAATAAAATTAGTGTTGAACATTTTCAGTCTGATAGTGGCGGAGATTCTGGTGTAAATATCGATGTTGCAAGGATTACTCATTTAGATATAGATAGTAGTATAACATTTACTGATAGCTCAAGTTTGAATTTTAATGTCGTAAGACCTTTTTACGTAACCGATTCTATGGGCATTATAACATTAAATGATTCAAGTGTAACATATTTTGCAGCCTATCAACTGATTGATAGTAATTAGAGGTAAAAATGACCAGAAAAGTTGTAGTAGATCTTGTTGATGCTGTTGGTACATTTATGTCCAAAACGAATCTAATATCAGATTACGTAGGTGATCTAGATAATTTAGATGCAGACTTTGCAGCAAATTTTTCTGATTCAAGTGTCGTAAGCGCGCTGAATCATTTAAGTGATAAACTTGATAGTATCGGCGGAGTATTATTCGGTGGAGGTGGAACTCTTCGAGTACAGGGGTTCATCGGCGACTCAGCAGAATTTAAAAGACTTCGTGTCGGTAAACTTACCGCAGACAGTTCCACTATTGACAGTGCGACGATTAATGATCTATACATATCAGGCACTCTTCGCGCAGACAGCGCAAGATTCAAAACGATTCACGTTGATAGCATCGGTATTGATTCTGGTGCAACACTTACAATTGATTCTGCTGAAGTAAATAAACTTACTGTTACTTCATTAACGATTGATTCTGCTGACATCGTCAGGTTGAAAGCTCAATATGCAGATATCGATTCTGCCGATATTGACAGTGCCACGATTACGGACTTAACAGTTACAAAATTGACGTTAGATAATGTTGAACTAGATAATGTGAAACAATTTACAATTAAGAATGAAGGTGGAACTATAGTGTTAGCAGGTTACTTCCTATCTACCACGGATTCTGCTGAGGTAGCATAATGGGCAATTTTAGACCGTTCATCGCACAAAATAACGATGAAATTGTAAGGCAATTCCAAACTGCTGAATATAATAATATGCTAGGTCGTATGGCGCATCTTTATGATTCAGATGCTGCTACTGAATTAACAGTCGTAACATCTGGCGGTAATATATCACCGAACATGACAGACACCCGCTATCGTTCAGGTGCATACTCACAGTCGACTGGTGATAATGATGCAGTCGATGACGGCGCAGCTGAATATCCTCAAGAACCGACGACAGCAGAACCGGAACTTATTACAGGATTTTCTTACGATAGAGTAAATCAAACGCTTTTTTCTGGAGTAGTTCCTGTTCAGGCAAATGAAACTTGGTATAAAGCACAGGCGATTAAGCCTGTCAAATTTGAAAACGGTGGCTTTGTTGAAATGTCTTATCAAGATGTTTTAGATACATATATTGAAGATTGGTATGATTATCAGGAAGGTGCAAGTCCTTCAGATCCTGCTGCCGCAGGTAGTTATTTTATCACAACGAATTCATCTGAAACTGGAGCAACCGCCGTAAGTGCTACTCCAGTTTTTGTCGACACTGTAGCAGACGCTGGTTCATATCAAGCATCTCTTATTGGTGGCACTACCACAACCACAACCACAACAAACTTCTCTGCAGTAAGCGGCACAGGTTCACAAACTGTATTGACAAGCATTGGTGGTACAGGTGTTTCAGTAACAGTAAATAGCGTTTCATTATCAGGTGCTGGCGTATTTCATTTCGGTGATGCAAGATATTCTACTACTAACACTGCTAACACGAGACCCAATGGCGCCACAAATTGGTTTAGGGCGGGTATAAACGCTAATGGCCATAGGACATATGTATTCAGTGATGATGTGGCCTATGAGGTTTATTATAACGCTGCAGATGCTACTCGAAGAGCAACTTTTAATAGTGCTTATCTTTCGTATGGACATAATAAATGGGATGTAGACTATCCTACTGCAGACGATACCAATCTAATTGATTATACCCCAGATCCATTTTTATACGCGACCGGTTCTCCTAATCACTCTACTGGCACAGACGTCGTTAAAATTACTCCAGATGGAGCAACACATCTTTATATTTGGATTAGTGGAGATGACGGAGCAAGTAATGATCAGAATGCATTTGTAAGATTAGAAGGCACTAACGGGAATAGTCGGTACTTTAGCTTTAATAGAAATTCTTCAAATTCAACCTTGCAGACACGAATAAATGAATTGGTGAGCGATAATATTATATCTAGTGGTACGTATGCCAAGCCGAGTAACGGAGCTGCACTTAGACTTGTACTAGGAGGAAAACTTAAACACATTAATGGTGATTTTAGAGCAGGTTCACAGCCCTATTCTGGAGGATTTGCCTTTGTCGAAGGTACGACTGTTACTGCACAGAATAATACTGGTTTCTATATCCAAACTCCAATTGGTACTACACGTGCACCATTATCGACATGGTCATTAGGTAGCTCAAATTCTTGGACAATTGCAGCAGGTTCGTATACTCAAACAAGTGGTACAACAACCTATCAAGATCATTTTAATACAACAAACTATTATCTGCATAAGGTTGATTCGCAAAAGCAAACACAAGGTACAGGATATAGAACACCACTGATTGTTGATTACAATGGAAGCGGTACAGCTGTCGGGCTAAGGGCGATGACGTATGCAGAATTTGATACATTCTTCGGGTCACTGATTAACTACACAACAAAGAATGCTGCCGGCTATAGACTTAGATATAACTTTGACGGTACTTATGGAACAATAGTCAGTAGCATATATAATCAACAAATGACTAGTGTATCTGGTGCATATACAACAAGATTTGTTAACATTAACGATTATCGAGCACAAGAATTTCCAAATGGAACGATTGTGAATCAAGATACATATAACCTTAAGCTGGAGAGATACTAATGATTCCGGTCGATCATACATTAGTGAATGCATATTTTACAGACAATGAAAAATCGATTGTTTGTACCGAATGGCAGTCGAATACTGAAGATGAAGCATTCAGAACATACACTTTTAATGTCGATGAAAACAATAGGTGGTGGAGAGCTCTTCTTAAACATCATATCGACATTGAGCAAATTCATGAAAATACATATAATAGAATTCGTAATATGCGGCAGACATATGAGAATGAATTGAAAGAAATTGCAATTGCTAATAATGAATGGGATGATATCTTTGGTAATAGACAGGCAGATCATGACCTGCTTATAAAATATATTAATACAGGTGATGGTGAAAAAGATGTATTTAATTTAAAGTTAAAATTGTTTGAACAAGAGCATGTCTTTAAGTCTAATAATAGAGAGCTAAAGAGTGAATTAAGAAAAGCAAAAACTATTGCTGATGTACTAAAAGCATATTTAAAATTTTAAAATGAAAAATATATTATGTGTCAAGTGGGGTGACAAATACAATTCTTATGTTGATAAATTATATGAACAAATTAAAAACAATTGTTCATATGACTTTAATTTCTATTGCCTGACTGACAATCTTCAAAATCAATATGATATTCACTTACCATCATTCTGGGATAAACATTATATTCCAGAAAAAAATCATTTCTGGGCTTATCGAAAATTATATATGTTTAATGAAGACTTATTTCCACAAATCAGTGGAGATGAGTTTTTATTTTTTGATTTAGATATTTTAATCCATAACTCTATAGATCCACTATTTACACTTGAAATGAATAAGCCGTGGATAGTGAAAGGTTGGTGGAATAATATAGATATTTGTAAAAAAAATTATGGCAAAGGTATATCTCCAATAATAAATTCTTCTGTTATTAGATGGAATAGAGGACAATTAAAACCCATTTATGATGATATAGAAAAAAATGCACAGTTTATATTCTTTACATATAAATCTATAGATAATTACTTGCATAGAAAATGGTATGATATTACCACTGATACCTCTGATATGTTTAATATCTTTGAAAAAGGCACTACATATTCATGGTACAAAGGTAATGTTTTTCCAGATGATATTGATGAGCATAAGATTAGATCTGATCATATGATTTGTTTATTTAATAATAGCTCAGATATAGATGATAAAGCAATTGAAAAATTATGGCAACAATAGAAGCTTTAGCGTGTTGGTTTAACACGTATAATATATGCATTAAAAAGCATCCATGGATTATTGAAAGAATAAACCACTCCTTTTTGTATTCTCAGCTTCAAGGTAAGCAATGGATTTTTGAGGAATTAAAAAACATTGGCGATACATATCAAAATACAGCCGTTATAGGAGGATGGTTTTGTCATTATTTAGCACACTATTTAAGAGAGTATAGTACCTATATTTGTAACTATGAAATAGATCCTTTTGTCGCTGATATATCAAAAACATTTAATAGGTATCAGGTAGAATATTTTGATGCAATGGTAAAAGATCTTAATATAGAAAATTTTGATCAGCAGCATGTAGAAAGAGGCGTGATAGGGCTTGTAATAAATACATCATGTGAACACATGCATCCGTTTAGTATGATGAAAAATAGAATCAATAAGCAACTAGATGAAATACCATTATACGTTCTTCAGTCAACTGATGAGGACAAATACGATGATCATATTAACTGTGTATCTGGACCAGATGAATTAGCTGATCAAGCAGAGTTTGTTGATATAATTTATAGTGGAACAAAAGTTCTAGATAATGGTATGAAAAGATTTATGGTGATAGGAAGATGAAATTAGAAGCAGTAGGACAAACAGTAGATTTTTTTGGTTTTGATCATAGTATGCATGACAATATATATGTTGCACTCTCGGGTGGCACGGATTCGTCTCTTTTGCTTTATCTAATTTGTTTATATCTACCTGAAAAAAGAATAGTATGTCATACAGGAACCGATGTAACTAAAGATCCTTTTGTTGGAGAATATGCCACGGACATTGTTATTTGGATGAAAAAACAATTTCCTAATGTGAACATGATTCATGAATTATATAAATTTAATAGCCGAGAAACAAGACATATAATACAAGCAAGAGAGGAAATTGAAGCGGCTGAGGATAAATCTATATTTCCTACAGTATATGGACATGCCAAAAGTATTGCACAGAAAGAGCATAAAAGTATAATGCGAAAAAAATATAATATAACTATGTCAACTCACGGTATCACAGGAAATCCACCAATAGAAGTTCAAAGAGAATTAGGATTTGAACACGTTGCAGAATCTAGAAGAAATCAATGGTATGATCCTATAGTTATAAGCCCCAGTGGAAAAAATATACACCATAAACCTTTTGTAAATGTTGATAAGAGATGGGTGGCTGGAATGTATGAAAAACTTGATTTGATGGATGAGTTATTTCCTATGACTATGTCATGTATTGGAGATAATGCAGATTCAAAATATTATACAGAACCATGTAGAAAATGTTTCTGGTGCCATGAAAAACTATGGGCGTTTGGGTGTTATGACACAGGAATCATCTAAAGACAAGTATCACTGGATATGCCCAGAACCATTTACTAATATTTTCTCCTCACCTTATGGGTGGTGGAAGCCTTGCTGTGTTATCAACGATAGTGTGTTTTACGATGAATCAGATTTGTTCTATACAACTAAAGATTATACCCATGATGAATTTTACAATTCAGCATTTATGAAAAGACTAAGAAATGCCATGAAAAATGGTGGCGATGATGATTGGTTAAATAAAGTTTGCGAGGCATGTAGAGTAACAGAGGGTAATGGTAGTAAATCTTTTAGAGAACAATATGTTGAAAAATTCTGGGATGAAGAAAACGGTTTTTTCAAGCATCTAAAAGACGATCTAATTGACATTATTGATAATGATAAACAACCTTCCTTTTATCACTCTATGGAACACAGTGCAGTTGGTGGTAACGTATGTAATCTAGCGTGCTCAATGTGCGATGGCCAAACATCTTCAACTTATAGAAAAGAGGAAATAGAACTTGGTGAAAAATATATTAATAGTCGTCAAGATGGTAAACCATCCCATGGACAAAGCCATATTGTAAAACCTATCATAAAAGAACTTCCAGATATAAGTAAAGTTCGTGAGCTAAAACTTACTGGGGGTGAATCACTTATGATAAAACAAAATTGGGATCTAATATCTCAAATGGAAGAAAATACCACTCTTAGAATAATAACCAATGGTACAATTACTATAAAGGATTTATCCGTATTTGAAAAATTTAAGCGTGTTACGTGGAATATTTCCATTGAAGGTCCTAAAGAAATAAATGAATATATTAGATATCCATCAAAGTGGTCAACCATACAAAAAAATATTAAAATTATGAATGAAATACCTAATGCTCAAACGTTTTATGTTTCTACTGTTGGGGCATTAAATATTCATCACTTATTGGAAGTTGATTCTACACCAGTCAAAGATCATGTTGCTCAAAGTCTGATAATGAATAATGAATTTTCTCTTAATAGTATACCACCTGACATTAAAGAATATTATTATGACAAACTGTGGTCATCAAAAACTAATAATCATGAAATGTTGGAAGCATTAACTCGTTACTTAGATAATTCTGAATTTAATGAATTTCATATGTGGGCAATGTTAAGTAAAATAAAAAAACGAGATAAGCTCAGAGGAACAAATCTCTTGAGTGTTCTACCTGAATGGACAAAATATTATGAAAGTTGTAGCGGTTAGAATAGGCAATAGATATGGACCTGAATATGAAGAATATTTGGAATCCAAATTACCTGAATACGAATTTATTTGGGTAAGAGAACCAATTCGCAAGGATGTAACACTTCAATGGAATAAAATGTATGGAATGTCACTTGACATAGATGAACCAATCTGTGTTATGGATATTGACGTTTTGCTTACAAATGATTATAAAAAAGTATTTGAATATCCAATTGAACCAGGTGAATTTCTTGCCATGCCAGGATGGTGGAGAGATAGTAATTCAGAATATACGATTAATGGTGGATTCTTTAAATATTATCCAAAAGATTGTAAATACATTTATGATGAGTTTATGTCAAATGTAGATTACTGGCAACAGCATTATATTAAAAATGGTATTACAAAAGGCCCAGTGAATGGTGAGCAGTATTTTGTATTTGATCAAGTTAATAAAAAGCTAAAACTTAAATTATTACCAAAAGCTTGGTTTACTAGATGGAAATCAGGATATGGTGATACAGATATGACCTATACTGAATTCCAATTTAATATGACAGAAAGATATAAACAATTAACCGGAAATGATTATATTTGGATGGGAGACTGGCATCCAGATATAAAATTTATTCACTTTACCCATGCCCAAAACAAACCTACAGATTGGAAATATTATAAATAATAGTAATTCATAATGGTCGAGTTACTTAGTATCGGAAATGGGAAATGGCAGAATACGAAAAATTCACGATCGACAAAGGATCGGACGTCGCTATACAACTAGATCTAGTTGACAAGAGCGGTAACCCCAAAAATCTCACAGACTATTCAGCGGCTGCGCAGATGAAGCGCAACTATAGCTCTGACTCCGCTACAGATTTCTCCATAGCAATTGTTCCTACCGAAGGTACTATAACTCTTTCTTTGACAAATACACAGACCGACGCTTTAAAGACCGGTAACTATGTGTATGACGTTGAGATTTCTTACGAAGATAGTGCAAGTAACACTATCGTCGAAAGGATTCTTGAAGGCAAAATTAGAGTTAGTCCATCGGTAACTTCATGACGGCACCTACCTATGTAAAAAAAGTCGAGGTCATCGACAGAACCCAAATCAAAAAGATTACGATTGGTACTCCAATTCGTAAGGTGATTGGTGCTTCTGTACAGACTCTCGGCGATCTCACAAATGTAGACCTGACAGGTTTACAGGATGATCATATCCTCCAGTACAATGCGTCAACAGGTAAATTTGAAGTGACATCTTTACCTGCAAGTTTGACGATTCGAGGGGGATCATTCTAAATGACGACCATTAACCGCATCATACTAAAGAAATCAGGTGTAACAAAAACAATTACACCATCCGATAATATACTGAAATCGGGTGAAGTAGCCTATACCTACGCTGCTGGTGATTCTTCTGGCGGTTTACGGTTCTTTATTGGTGCTGGTGAAAACGATTCGGCGAATGGCTTTGCCACAGAAATTCATACGATCGGTGGTAAATATTACACTGACATGATGGATCATGTGCGTGGTACACTGACACCGCTCAGTGCGATTACGACAGATTCAAATAGCAAGATCAGTAAACTTCTTGTTGATGACATCTCCTTAGACGGCAGAAACGTAAGTACGACTGAAGGCGATCTTTCATTTGTTTCATATACAAATGAAATCAATGCTACAAATTCTAGAATTAAGAATGTAGTTGATCCAGTAAATGCACAAGATGCTGCAACTAAAAATTATGTTGACGCTCTTGATCTCTTTGACTTTACGGGTGATGTACTTACAGGGAACGGCGAGGTCAATCCTGGTCAGCAAGTCTCAGTACTCGGCGGGTTCAATACAAATACGAGTGTCAAAGAAACATCTGACGGTGTCAGTATTACTGTTAATCTTGATTCTGATGTTCTAAATCTTTCTCGTCTATCTGTCGATCAATTAAATTTTAACGGTCAGAGAATATCGACAACACAAGGTAATATTACACTTGATCCGCAAGCAGGTTATGTCTACATTCAAGGTAACCTAACAGTTAATGGTACCACAACTACGATTAACTCAACAAACCTGACTATTGATGATAAGAATATTGTACTTGCAGATGGTGCAGCAAGCGCTGCAGCCGCTGACTCGGGCGGGATTACACTCGATGGTGCAAATGCTCAGATCTACTATAAGTCAACACCTGATACGTGGAACTTTAACAAAAAGATCGTAGCACCGAATATCGAAATTACCGGTGATTTGACCGGTCGATATGCAGGCTTTGATTCAGACTTTACTCGTAAGACTACAGACGATCTAACAGAAGGCGATTCGAACAAGTACTATCTGACACAGTATGCAGATTCAGATTTTGATGTAAGAATTGCAACAAAGACTACAGACGATGTTAGTGAAGGAAGTTCGAACCTTTACTTTACAAATACAAGAGCAAGAAATGCTCTAAATGTTATCGATGCAGGTGGGGATGGTTCATTTGCATACGATTCCTCAAACGGTACATTTACATATACCGGTCCGAGTGCTACAGAAGTAAGAGCACATCTCGGTGCATCCGGAGATCTGTCATATAACCAATCGACAGGTGTATTTAGTATCGATGTTGAGACTGTTTACACCAAAGCAAACTTTGATTCTGATCTAAGTGCTGCGACTACCGATGAGTTACCCGAAGGCTCATCAAATCTCTATTACACAGATGGTCGAGTAGATGCCCGATTTGCGATTAAGACGACTACTGAACTTACTGAAGGCACAAACCTCTATTATACAAACGAAAGAGTAGATGATCGTATCAACAACTTATTTGTAGCAGGTGAGGCTATGAGTTTCACTTATAACGATGTAGGAAATACATTTACTGTTGCAGCAGAAGAAGCAACGAGCTCGAATCTCGGTGTAGCATCATTCGATGCAACAGACTTTGCAGTTACATCCGGTAACGTTGAGATCGCAACAATTGACTGTGGAACTTACTAATGGCAACACCTAAAATACTCATAAAAAGATCCAACGTTGCGGGTAGAGTACCTACCAGTCTGGATTCTGGGGAACTCGCGCTTAACACTGCTGACGGTAAGATTTATTATACCGGTCACGATGGTGCCATTCATGCGTTTATGGATTCTGCTGGTGTCAATACACTCATAAACAACTCGGTATCAACACTCGATTCCGGCAATGTGACGGATATGATCGATTCGAATTATATCCAAACACGTCAGATTACATACACACTTCCGACTCTTGGTAATGACTTCGTTGATTCAGCGCAGGTGCAGGCGATTATTAATGCTGCATATGTCAAGAACATTATCGACTCTGCATACGTTGCAAGCATCGTCGAAACAGACGGTGACATTACGATCACCATTACTAATGAAATTACATCGACTGTTGATAGTGCATATGTTCAATCTCGTGTAGATGCAACTGACTTCCTTGATTCGGCCGAAGCACTTGCACTAATTGACTCTGCTTATATTCTAGCAAGAGCAGACTCTGCGTATATCAAGACTGTAACTGGTATCGATGCCGATCTCTTTGACGGGCAGAACTCTGCATTCTATCGTAACTATAATAATCTGACGAGTCGTCCTACGATCCTTGATAACGTCGACGTAGAAAATCAGATCGATTCTGACTATGTTAGACTGAGACAAGATTTTAGATACTCTTCACTGACTGGCAAGCCAAATATATTAGACTCAGCCAATATAGTGAATATTATCAACTCTGAAGGATTAGATTCAGATCTAGTTACTGCTCTTGTTGATAGTGCTTACATCTCATTACGCGATCGTTTTCAGGATTCTTCTCTTGTTACATCGACTGTAGATGCTGCATATGTTCAAGCCAGACAGATTAAGTATCTGGACAGTGAAGCCGTTAAAGCCATTACACTTGACTCTTCAGAGATCTCAACCGTCGTTACATCAGGCTATGTACAAGCAAGACAGGACTTTGCATACGGATCTTTGACCGGTACACCTACAGCTCTGTCTGATTTTACAAACGACGTAATTACATCTACAAGTGACGTATCTGAAGGTTCAAGACTTTACTTTACAAATGATCGTGTACGTGCCATCAGTCTTGATAGTGAAGATGCCACAAACCTGATTGACAGTGCATACATTCAAGCGAGACAGACTAGTGGTACAGATTCGGCAGCAACGATTGCTCTGATTACATCAACAGTTGATTCAGCATATGTACAACTGAGAGAAACAGCTGGACAAGTCTTACCTTCTCTTGGTAACGATTTTATTGATTCAGCAGAAGCACTAAAACTTATACCAAAGTTTGGCACGGACTTTGTTGATAGTGGACAAGTAGAGTTAATCGTTGATTCAAATTATGTAAGATTGAAAACTCGTATTGGTGATAGCGATATCGATTTTGGATCTTATAAGATTACATATTCAAATGTTTATTCTAACGTAAGTGATCTGCCAGATGCAAGTACCTATCACGGTATGTTTGCTCATGTACACGCGACTGGTGCTGGTTATTTTGCACATGCCGGCAACTGGATAAGACTTGCAAATCAAAGCGAAATCTTCGATGGTGCCTATGGTTCTCTTACCGGCACACCGACAATTCCTGTACTCGGTACTGATTTTGTAGATTCAGCCGAAGCATTAAAACTAATCGATGCGAATGCTCTTGATTCAGGTAGAGCAACATCGTTAATCGATTCAGCATACGTTCAACTAAGACAAGATTATGCTTATGGTTCTTTAACAGGTACTCCAACAATACCTGCTTTCGGCACAGATTATGTAGACTCTGCTTTTGTTACAGGTCAAGGCTATATCACTTCATCAAGTCTTCCAGTGCTTGGTACAGACTTTGTTGATAGTGGACAAGTAGAATTAATTGTTGATTCTGCCTATGTGCAACTTCGTCAGTCTGCAACCGGCTCCGGTTTAGATTCGAATGCTGTGATTGCACTCATCGATTCTACATATGTACAGGCAAGAGAAGCAACGTCAACTGTTGATTCAAGTCTAATCAATAATGTAAGTCTGTCGATTACAACATTTAAGTATACAGCGACAGCCGGTCAAACGGTATTCACTGGAGCTGATGATAATAATCTTTCACTTGATTATCATGCAGGACATATTCGTGTAAGCGTTAACGGTATTCTTCTAGTCGACTCTGACGATTATACAGCGACGAACGGAAGCTCTCTTACACTTATCGATAGTGCAAATGTAAATGACGTTATTACAATTGAAAAATTCAGAGGTCGTGATGTAGGATTAGATTCGACTGGTGTCACAAACCTTATCGATTCTGCCTATGTACAGCTTAGACAAGACTTTGCATATAGTTCACTAACTGGCACGCCAACAATACCTACAATCGATACTGACTTTGTTGATTCTGCTCGTGTTCTGAGAATGATCAGCAATGAGGCACTCGATTCAGACCTTACAATTGCTCTTGTCGATAGTGCTTATATTCAGCTGAGAGATCGTTTCCAAGATTCAAGTCTAGTAACATCGACAGTCAATCAGTCTTACGTTCGTAACTTAGAAACTCCGAATCCTGTACTTGGCACTGACTTTGTTGATTCTGCTCAGGTCGAATTAATAGTAGACAGTGCCTATGTCCAGCTCAGACAGGACTTTGCTTACGGTTCTTTAACAGGATCGCCTGTAGTATTTGATTCTGAGATGGTTGATGCTGTTATTGATTCACATGTTCGAAATGAACTTTTCCAAAATCTAAATACGATCGGACCTGATAAGCTAGGCGTTGCTAATTACGGAGTTTATATTGGTCAGTTTACGACTAACGGTACTGCATCATCTGATCAGAGAAATACTCATATCGGTAATCGCGCTGGTATGGACATTCAAAATGCTGATGATAACGTTTATGTAGGTTACAACGCCGGCGGTTCTTACGGTGGATCAAACAACGTCGCACTTGGTTCTGACGCAAACTTACTAGCCGACGGTAGTAATACAGTTGTTATTGGCCAGGGAGCCGATGCATGGCCTGGTACTATATCAATAGGTCAACAAAGCCAGACTGGTGACGGTGGTCTTGCGATTGGTTATCGTGCCAAATCCGCAGAAACAACTATAGCAATCGGCTATCAAACAGGTGTAACAGATCTTGATTCTGGTAACGTATTAATTGGATATCAGGCAGGACAGTATGTAAGCAGTGGATTAAATCCAGGTGGATCTCGTAACATTGCTATTGGTAATAAAACACTTGGAACCGTGGGTGGGTCATTAAATGGACTTCGGTCTGAAGCAAGAAATAACGTAGTTATTGGCCACGAAGCCGGTGGGCGACTAACTCGCGGTGCAGACAATATTGTTATCGGAAGATCAAACGCAGGTAGCACACTTAATTTTGGTTCGAATAATATTATTATCGGTGTAAATGCCGGTAACGCGATATCAAGTTGGGCGGCAACAAACAATACGATTGCAATTGGTGATTCAGGTATTGACAGACTGATGATTGAAGGTCTCGGCCTTGATACTGAAAAGGCAGTTGGCGGTCAATTCCTAAAATGGACGGGTACTCAATTCCAGTTTGACTCTACTGCAGCTGGTGTTTCATTAGGCACTGATTACATCGATTCAGCTCAAGCATTAATTCTGATTGATGCAAATGCATTGGATTCAGGTCGTGCTACATCATTGATCGATAGCGCTTATATCGAACTACGTAGACCACCTGAAGCAGTATTCGGTGTTACAAATAATGGAGCGGGTGCATATACATTCAACGGCGATGGCTTCTCATCAGGTCGTGACAATCCGGATATCTATCTACAAAGAGGTAAGACATATAAATTTGAAGTCAATGCTTCAGGTCATCCTTTTCAAATCCGTTCATCTAATGGCGGGTCTGCGTATAATACAGGCGTAACGAATAACGGCGCCGAAACTGGCAATGTCCTCTTTACGCCTGATATGAATGCGCCAGATGTTCTCTTCTATCAGTGTACTAATCATGGCGGCATGGTCGGTAGAATTTACATCTTCGATGTGAATACATTCGTAGACTCTGCATTTGTTACATCAAGCTTACCGGTACTTGGCACAGACTTTATCGATTCTGCACAAGCACTGATACTGATTGACGCAAATGCATTAGACTCAGCAAGAGCAACATCGTTAATCACTTCATCTTACATCCAGTCAAGGCAGTCTCTCATTGATTCTGCACTTACCACTTCACTGATCGATTCGGCATACGTACAAGCAAGAACAACAGGAGCAGGAGCAGGTACAGACTCAGCCGCAACCATTGCATTGATTGAAGCAACTGTTGATAGTGCATACGTTCAGCTCAGAGAAGCTGCCGGTGGCGGTGGTAGTGGAACACTTGATTCCGCTTTAACGATTGATTTGATCGATTCAGCATATGTGCAGGCAAGACAGTCGACCGTCTCAGGTACCGGTCTAGACTCTGCCGGCACAATCGCTCTGATTAATGATACTCATCTGACAGTCACAACATACGTTTATACTGCAGATTCTGCAGGTCATGTTGCCTATGAAGGTGCTGATGATAATGGTGCTGTACTTGCATTGAGTTCTGCTTCAAAGAACTATCGCGTAAGTCTAAACGGTATCTTACTTCTTGATTCAGACGACTTTAATGCAACCGATACTAAGGTCACATTGACTGGTAGTGTCAGTGCAAGTGATATTCTAACAGTTGAAACTTTCAAAGGCCGTCATGTAGCCGGAGGGATTAACTCATATCGCTTTACACCATCTGCAGGTACTACGACAATTACCGGTGCAGATGTTAAAGGTAAGACTCTAAACTATACCGAAGATCAAGTACAAGTCTTCTTGAATGGTATTGCTCTGATCGATTCGGCTGACTTTACAGCGACATCGGGTACTTCAATCGTACTCGATACAGCGACCGCGGCCGGCGATGAAATCTTAATTCAGAACTTCATACCTTCGAGTGAAAGAATTTGGACAGAAACAGCCACCTCTGTTAATGTAGGATCGAATACGAAGAACATTGTAGATTGCTCAGATGGTGCAATTACTGTTACCTTCCCATCTTTACCTACATTTGGTGATGAAATTAGAGTAATTGATGGCACTGGCACCTCTGCTACAAACAATATTACAATAAATAGAAATGGTAACAATATTCAAGGCGCGGCTGATAACTTTATTCTTGACGTTAACAGAGCTGCCGTCGGGTTTGTTTACTATAATGACTCACAAGGTTGGATATTAATAGAGAACTAATATGACACGGCTTAGTAATTTGAGAAGAATACAAGAAACTGCAAGAGGATTGTCGCAGCTAGACTCGGCTCAGGTCACAACCATTGCAAGAGCGTCAAGCACTGCACTAGACTCGGCTCAAGTCACAACCCTTGCATCAAGTGTAAGTCTAGACTCATCTCAGGTTTCTACGATTACATTGACAAGTCAAGATCGTGATAACAAATCATATAACTATGACGGCACTCTAGCCGTTAACACTGGTTCAAAAAGATTATATATGACCAGGACAGGTTCACTAGGCGACTTTGATATGTTTGTTGAAACAGCTCCAGTAGGAGCAAATTTAACAGTGACCATTAAAAAGAACGGAAGTCAAATAGCTACAGGATCGATTACAGACGGGGCTACATCTTCGACCGCAAATTCAATTGCGACATCAAATGCTGGATTTGTTAGTGGAGATTATTTAACAGTAGATATTACACAAATCGGATCATCAACTGCTGGTGCAGATTTGTACATCAATTTTAGGATAGCGAGTTAAAAATGGCAGATAAATATTTCTATACAGACGGTGCCGTAGATAGCAACGGTTTGAATCAAACATCCGTCTTAAATAAAGCAGTCTTCGAAAATGGTGGTCTGAAAGTCTATACGGATTTGGCAGACAGTTCTGATACAGGAAGATTGTTTATCGTACAAGATAATTCACCATGGGATAGAGATTCTGCTACAGGTCCAGCAGATGAAAACGGTATCATTCCCTTAACAATCGTAGAATATAACAGACCATGGGATAGTGCTGGTGAAGCATTTAATTGGGTAGTAGGAGAGTAACATGCCAGTAATTTGGAGAGCATCAGCGTCAGGTAAAGAAACATCGTATGCAGGTTTTCATTTGCTGACAGAAGATCCTAGAGCAGGTCATAATGTCATGTATATCGGACAAGACCTATTAGCAATCGATGCTATTTCTTTGAAACCGCTTTATGGATTAGCAGGAACCATGCGAGCACAGTCGACTACCGCTAACTGGGGTGGAGCAGTTTACCATTATAGCACAAACGGGCAAAACCACGAACAAGGATCAACAACATATATGATGCTTGCTGGTAAACACCCATGCGGATATGGTAGAAATGGTGTAGGTACTAATTGGAACAGTACCGCTACATCCTATCATAATGCTCCTTCTAGTATAACATTGAATATGGATTCTGAAAACCGTAGAGAGTATCATCAAGTCAAAGATAACGGTGATGGCACAAAAACAATTATGATGAACAATTTCGTGATGGGCAATTTTGGACATGAAGGTTATTCAGGAAAATTTGATTATGTAAATATACCAGACGATCATGAATTGTATGAGGTTACTCCTAATTCACATACTACTCATACAACAACTGCCGCACTGCGTGGTTGTAATCTTGGCTACAGTGCGCTTGACGGAACAAATTCAGGATTTTTGTTGATGTCGAATATGGTCTCTTCGTATCCTCTATATCCAAACATCACTTCATATATTCCTGGATCGACTTACAGTGCAGAAAATAGTTATGCAAGTGGTGGCGCATCTAATGGCTATTATCATCAATTCTGTGGTATGAGTAGAGGAGACGGCCGGCCTATTTTCATTGAAAGAGAACATAGCCTACATCAACCGTGGTTTAGAATTTGTAAGTGGAGTGGATCAGCGTGGACAACACTGCTCGATAGATTTCAGACAAGCGCTGGTGCGCAGGCATTTTCAACTGTATCTACTAATTACACTTATGGCAACTTAGTCACTGGGACAAATACTGATACAGATAGTAATAGTGGATCGAGTGATTCTTTTGGAAGATGGGGATCAGTTTGGTTCAGAAATGGAAGCATTGATTCTAAATATCTATTCACGATTCAACCAACGAGTTTTAGAGGTGTTCCATTCTTTGATATTTTCCGTTGGGATACAACAACTGATACGTTTGTTGGAGCAGGGATGCAGGGCGTAAGTACTTCTTATGCTAGTTTCTATCATACTAATTACAATGCGGCCCTTGGTTATGAGGGGATGGCAGATGATTATCTTTGGACGCCAAAAGGAACAGGCAAGACTCTTCCTGGATCTTCTGGTGCAGCATCTGCACAAAACCAGCAAGCGTTAACTGCTAACATGCATTGCGATGTTCATGGATATACAAATGCAGATGGTTCAACTTCAGTGCCATTTGATCCTCAAGACGCAGACGATACCGGTATTGTAGCAATGAGTGTTTTCAATAGTTCTGGAGAAGGAACTTTTTATGACGATTCACATAAAGGCCGTTCTATCGGTTGTTACACAACTAATCAATATTCAACCAATGACTATTATTATTATTTGGTATGGAGAGGTGCTACTGTCGTTCCAGAAACTCCTCTTGATTGGGTATGGTGTGACGAAGGGAAAACAACAATCGCGGCGATTTGTTTAAATAATACCTACATCTATCAGTGTAGAAAAGGAGCAAGTATCGCGCATGGCACAACAAGCGGAGATTACTTTACTTACAATAATGCTACTTCATCATCGACTTTCAATGTTAATCCGGATGCCGACCAAATGGGTTGGGCGCATACAGCAACAATCCCATACACTGTTCTGCAAATGGGCATTGACAAGTATGACCGTTTATGGTATGTGACTCACGAAGTTCCGACTGGATATACTAGCGCAAGTTCAGATAACACAAGATATTATCATAAACAAATGTGGATGATTACTACAGCAACACCGTTTAAAATTAATCTGACAGGCAACGCTACTACAGATACAATCTCATATTCTGGGTCAAACATCGACAAGACTTTGACTATCGAAGCATTAAACTTTAAAGCGCAGAGAGTTGCTAAGACAATCACTCTTACAATTCATGGTTCAGATGCTCAGTTTGATAATGGTACTCAAACTAAAGATGTAACAACCTCATCTTCTGGTACTGTGAATGAAACTATTACGATCACAGGAGCAGGTTCATTTAATATTACAGCAGCATACGGTGCATAAATATGGCGTACGATCGCCCGAAACATACTAATAGAATCAATGCTCAAGAGATAGATGATGCACTAACCCAGAATGATAATCTGATTTCTGGTATAGATGATCGTACTCAACCTGTTACTCTTGGAACCAGCAAAGGTTTTGCAAGGGTAAATGTTATAACGAATCACACTCCTGCTGCCTTTGACTCTGCACAGGATGCTTGGCATACAGAATCTTTTATCAAAAGTTTTTCTGTTCCTGTTATTATTGATCGTGACGCAGGTAATGCAAATTATAGTAATAAGAACTTGATGCGGAACTTCTTAAACGATCAGTACATCAGTATTAGTTCTGATTCGGGTGCTAGATATAAAGATACGATGTGGACATATGGTGGAGGAGTACGAATATATTCTGATGGTACGACTCCAGATATAAACTTCGTAGATTCGAACTATTTTAGAGGCGGCGCTGATCACTCTACCTTAATGATACAGGGACTAGCAGAACAAGACTCTATCGCAACGAACTTAGCATCTGCTCCCGATTCTGACTTCTTGAATTATCAAGAGGATTCTTTTTACTCAGCGCCGCGAAATATAGTAAATAGTAGATATGGTTTGCATACAACTATGATGGACTTTGATGCCCTAGGATTTTATGGAGGCTATTCAAATACAGAAGCGAATATAACTGCCTTTGCAAATCAGGTTCCTTTCGAATATGATAGTACACCCGCATTTTATTCACAGGCCGCATATGATTCAGCTGCAGGTTCAGGCGGTGGTGGTGGCGGTGGTGGCGGTGTAGCAGCCGATCCAGAATCATGGAGCTAATTCGCTTATAAATAACTGTGTACTTTTAAACAACTTTGTGATATAATTATAATATGATTGACTTGAAACAAATACATGAAATGTGGTCTCGTGATAGTGAGATCAAGATGCAACTTGATGAATCATCGCGTGAAACACCGAAACTGCATGCCAAGTATTTGGAACTTCTTTCAACAACTAAGCTACAACTTAAACGAGCAGAGTTTCAACAAAAAGTTTTGTTGAAAGAAAAGTGGTTATATTATAACGGCAAGATGTCACAAGAAGACGTCGTAGAAAAAGGATGGGATCCTGATCCATTTGATGGTCTAAAAATACTCAAAGGCGAAATGGATTACTACTACGACTCAGATCCAGAAATACAGAAGTCTGAAGAGAAAATACAGTACTATAAGACTGTTATAGATACTTTAGAACAGATCATCAGTAACCTTAACTGGCGACATCAAACTATTGGTAATATAATCAAGTGGAAACAATTCGAGTCCGGAAGCTAGATCACGCAAATTTCGAAATTACCTGTGATTCGGGTGCAGCACAAGAGCTCAACGAGTTCTTTAGCTTCTACGTGCCCGGTTACAAGTTTATGCCTGCATATCGTAATCGTATGTGGGACGGTAAGATACGACTCTTTCAACTCAGAGATCGTACACTGCCGGCAGGTTTATTTTACCATTTAAGTGAATTTTGTGAGAAACGGGGATATATACTAGAGTCAGAGAGAACCAAGTATGGAGCGGCCGATGATCGAACAAGAATTACTAAGCACGATCTTGACAGTTTTTGTGATACTCTTAATTCCCCTTACACTCTTCGCGAGTATCAGTACCAATGCGTGGGAGAAGCGCTTACGAGAAAAAGAGGAATCCTCCTCAGCCCAACAGGATCAGGAAAATCGTTCATAATCTACAATGTAATCAGATATTGGTTACAGCGTCTGACAAATGGAGCGAACTATCCGAAAGCGGGACGTGTACTGATTATCGTACCTACAACATCTCTTGTAGAGCAGATGCATGCTGACTTTATCGAGTACGGATGGTCTGAAGGTGCGATACATAGAATCTATTCAGGCAAAGATAAAAACAATATTAAAGCTGCATGCGTAGTTACGACATGGCAGTCGGTATATAAGTTACCGAAACAATGGTTCGAACAATTCGGTTGCGTGATCGGTGACGAGTGTCATGGCTTTAAATCAAAGTCACTGATGAATATTATGAATAAATGCACAGAAGCAGAATACAGATTTGGTACGACAGGAACATTAGATGGATCGCAGACTCATGAGCTTGTACTTCAAGGCCTATTCGGAAAAACCTACAAAGTTACGACCACTCGCGAATTACAAGATAACGACACTTTGGCAAAACTATCGATCAGGCGACTCGTTCTTGATTATGGACAGGAGGTACGCAAGGACTTCGGGAAACAAACATACCAAGACGAAATCGACTTTATCGTTAGCCACGAAAAACGGAATAAATTTATTCGAAACCTAGCTATAGATATGAAAGGAAACACATTAGTTCTTTTCAATTATGTAGATAAGCATGGTAAACCATTGTTCAATTTAATAAGGGATAAAGCAAATGAAGATCGTAAAGTCTTTTTTGTATCGGGTGGTACGGATGTTTCCGACAGAGAAGCAATTAGAGGTATTGTGGAAAAGCAGAGGGATGCAATTGTAGTTGCTTCACTTGGTACTTTTAGTACAGGTATAAATATAAAAGAGTTACATAATATCATTTTCGCTTCGCCATCGAAATCACAAATACGAGTGTTACAGTCGATTGGTCGAGGCCTTCGAAAGAGTAGTGATGGTCGTGTAACAGAACTATATGATATAACTGACGATCTGAGTTGGAAGAACAGAAAGAACTTTAGTTTACTTCATTCATGGGAACGGCTGAAGATATATCAAAAAGAAGAATTTGATTACAAAACCGTAGAGGTGTCAATATGAATCTTAAACAATTTAAGCTGACGAATGACGATGAAATTATCTGTGAAGTCGTAGAAGATACAGAACAAGGTCTCGTAATTCGAAAGGTGTTAAAGGTTCTTGCTACGGATGATTTCGAAACAAACATCAGATACTATGCATTTAGACCATGGCTCTCATTTCAAGATGACTTCGATGAGTTGTCAGTATTGAATATTGGTCATATCATCGGTGAAACGACACCGTCAAACACGATCGCAATTCATTTTAAAGGTGCGATGGAAGACGTAGAGAAAGCAAAGAAGTTTAAGAGAGACTTCAAGATCGAAGACATCATTGACGAAATGGGCGATGACTGGACAGACGATATGCTTGAAGAGTTTCTTGAACAAAAGATGAGAGAAGAGAGCTTTACGCAGGATTCAGCGGATCCAAAGATTATTCACTTTAACCCAGGAACAACGAAACACTAATGTCAACTCTTATTACAAATTTACCGAATCAGAAAGTTTACGTCAGAAAAGAATATCTCATGGACCACGAAAGCGGGCATGGCGAATTCGTTGAAGGACATTGGGTAACTGCAAAGTCGATACCAGGTCGGGCATTTTATTTCGAAACTTATCTGCCGCATTACGGTGCTCTTTATGATAAGTTACCAATCAGTGCCTTTGTTTCGAGTCCAGAAACGCCAAATCCGGATTTGACATTGCCGAATCTTCAGTTTTGGAATTGCATGGATTATGGTGTTACATCGATCTATAAACAATTTATTGGGTCTATGGATTTCGAGATTAGAACTCGGGACCAGGGTAACATGTATGGTACCTATATTTGCACTCTCGATAACTACCATGCGCAGGCCGATGAGGTTGACTATTCGACTGCTGAAGTTCCGGAAGAACATAAATCTTTTAATCTGATTGAACTTGAAAACGGTCAATATGCGCTTTATCCTAATAATCGTATGAGAGTGTACGATAACTCTCTTACGCCTGAGAATCCAATGATGCCTGACTTTAAGGTATCGACAGACTACTATCAGGTTGAAAGTGGTAATAAATACAGACTAGGTGATACGGAAGAATATTACTACGAGGCCCTTGCCCCGGGTACTACCTCCGCTCCAACTAAACTATAGTTTATTATAACACCTAAAAGTGCCGTTGTACACTAAAAAATTTCGGACTTAGAGATAAGTTTATATGTGTACAATACGTGATTGATTTGATATAATATTATTGAAAGGTAGTTTATTATGGCACGATCAAAAAGAGCAGCAATCCATTACGTCAACAACGCCGAGTTTTCTCAGGCCGTAGTGGATTACGTTACGCTAGTTCAAGAGGCCAAGAAGAACGAACAACAACTTCCAATTGTACCAGATTATATTGCCAGCTGTTTCCTAAGAATCGCTGAAGGTTTGTCTCACAAATCTAATTTTATTCGTTACACATATCGCGAAGAAATGGTGATGGATGCTGTTGAAAATTGTTTGAAGGCTATCGAGAACTACGATATTTCTGCGGCCACTCGTACTGGTAAACCGAATGCTTTTGCATACTTTACACAGATTACGTGGTACGCTTTTCTACGTCGCATTGCGAAAGAAAAGAAACAGCAAGACATTAAGCTAAAATATCTGACAAAATCCGGTATTGAGAACTTTATTGATAATGAATTAGGCGACGAGATGTCACAACAAGTCGTTGGTGCCTTTGTGGATACATTACGAGACCGTATCGAAAAAGTCAGACATGTCGATGCCGAAGTGAAAGAATTTGTAAAAGAGGAAAAAAGAAAGAAACGTACTCGAATTGCAGATTCTGATTTGACGGAGTTTATGCAGTGAAAATTGCAGTGTTAAACGATACCCATTGCGGTATCAGAAATTCTTCAGAGATCTTTTTGAAGAATGCAGAAGACTTTTATTCAAAGGTTTTCTTTCCATATTGCCAAGACCATGGGATCGAACAGATCGTACACCTTGGCGATTATTATGATCACCGTAAGTTCGTAAACTTTAAGGCATTGAATCATAACAGGAAATGTTTCCTTGATCCGATGCGCAAACTTGGGATGAAAATGGATATCATTCCAGGTAACCACGATACTTACTACAAGAATACGAATGACTTGAACTCTTTGAAGGAGCTTCTGGGTTATTACATGAATGAAGTCCATATTATCATGGAGCCCACTGTTCTGGAATATGGGTCACTGAAGCTTGCTATGCTTCCATGGATAAACCAGGAAAACTACGAAACTTCAATGAGTTTTATTCGTGATTGTAAAGCCGACTGGCTTGGTGCTCATCTTGAGCTCGGCGGGTTCGAACTGATGAGGGGTGTCAAAGCACATGGTGGTCTAGACCATAAGCTCTTCTCGAAGTTCGAACTCGTTCTCACTGGTCATTTCCATGTTTCTTCAAGACAGGATAATATCTGGTATCTTGGAAGTCAGATGGAGTTTTTCTGGTCAGATGCTCATGACCCCAAATATTTCTATGTCATCGATACTGAAACACGTGAGATTGAAAAGATTCGAAATCCTCACACTTTATTCCATAAAATTGTGTACAATGACGAGGAAACAGATTATAATAATATAGAACTACCAGATCTGAGCAAGAAGTTTATCAAGGTCGTGGTGGTCAATAAGAAAGACCAGTTCGTATTCGATCGCTTTATTGATCGCATACAGAACCAAGATATATATGAATTAAAGATTGCCGAAAACTTTAGTGAGTTTGTCGGCGAGAATGTTGAGGATGAGGAAGTGAGCTTTGACGATACGAGTACAATCGTCGACACGTATATCGAAGCGGTGGAAACCGATCTCGATAAAGAGAAGATCAAAACTCAAATGCGTGAGCTCATGACAGAAGCACAGGCTCTAGAAGTTGCATGATAATATTCAATACGATTCGTTGGAAGAATTTTCTTTCGACAGGTAATTCGTTTACCGAAATCCAACTTGATAAGCAAAAATCTACTTTGATAGTTGGTCAAAATGGTGCTGGTAAATCTACAATGCTCGATGCGATATCGTTTGCATTGTTTGGTAAACCACACCGTAATATCAACAAACCACAACTGATCAACTCTGTCAACGGTAAAAGTTGCGTAGTTGAAGTTGAGTTTACTGTTGGTCAAGGCAAATTCAAAGTCGTACGTGGCATCAAACCAGGTATCTTTGAAATATGGAAGAATGGTACAATGATCAACCAATCTTCTCATGCCAAAGAATATCAGAAGATCCTCGAACAGAATATCTTAAAGCTCAATCATAAGAGCTTTCATCAGGTAATCGTGCTTGGCTCCTCATCCTTTATACCATTCATGCAGTTACCTGCTGGTCATCGACGAGATGTAATCGAGGATCTTCTTGATATCAATGTTTTCAGTAAGATGAACATTATTCTTCGAGAAAAGATAAACGTACTGAAAGACAAACTGAAAGATAATAATTACAAGATTGACATACAGAATACAAAAATCGAAACACAGAAAAAATACATTCGTGATATTACAGCATTAACTGAAGAGAATAAAAGAGAATATGAATCTAGGATATCAACGGCGCAGGATAGCATCGATGACCTACAAGCTCAGAATAGTGAGCTTAGCGTGGGCCTCGAAGAAAATCTTCGAAGCGCCGAGGAAGAGCTATCGACTCTACATGATCAACGCCAGACCCTTATGCTCAGAGGTCAAGATCTTCAAACACAGTCGAAGGAAGTTGCCAAACGTGCCATGTTTTTTGAAGAGAATGAGGTATGTTCCGTATGCGACCAAACCATCTCAGACTCGCATAAACATGACATTCTCAAGCATGCGAAGCAAGAAGCCAAATCGTTACAATCCCAGCGCCGTAAGGTTGGTGAGGACGGGACCTCGATGGAGGAAAAGATTAACGAGGCCAGCGGCGTACTTCAATCGCTTCGATCTAAAGTATCTCAACTCGGTGAGAACAACCGGGAGATCTCTAGCCTTCAGAAACAAATTCAAGAATACCAGTCTTCCATCGAAAAAGATGTAGGCGCTGATCTGAATAACGCGAAAGCAGATCTCGATAGTCTTACGAATGAAAAGAACGGTCTGTTCGAAGAGAAGCTGACCATGTCAGAAGAGTTCAACTATAATTCTGTAATATCTGAGATGCTCAAAGATACTGGTATCAAGACAAAGATTATTAAGCAGTATCTTCCTGCAATCAATAAGCTTGTCAATCAGTATCTACAGATTCTGGATTTCTTTGTGCATTTCAATCTTGATGAATCATTTCAGGAAACAATTCGTTCGAGACATCGTGACGAGTTTACATACGATAGTTTCTCTGAAGGCGAAAAGCAACGTATCGATTTGGCTCTCTTGTTTACATGGAGACAGATTGCGAAGATGAAAAACTCTGTAGCAACTAATCTTCTAATTCTCGATGAGACATTCGATTCTTCTCTTGACCATGAAGGCGTAGACAATCTCTTAAAGATTCTCTATACTCTCGACGACGATACAAATATCTTTGTCATCTCTCATAAAGGTGAGATCCTTGACGGTAAGTTTGCATCGAAGATCGAATTCAAGAAAGAAAAAAACTTCAGTAAAATGGTGGCTTAACTGTTTACTTTTATGGCCATTTGTGATATAATATATAAAATCAATCGCGGAGTAGATTATGGAATTAAGTGATAACACTCTTTCCGTCTTGAAGAACTTCTCAGGTATCAATCAGAACCTGATGTTCCAAGGCGGTAACATTATTAAAACGATCAGTGAAGCAAAGAATGTTGTTTCAACTGCGGTCGTTACAGAAAACTTCCCACAGAAG
>Ga0213866_10000651_pt1 | contig 27239 bp, 31 predicted proteins | sample PICome_11_FD_160079 | JGI IMG/M metagenome (GOLD analysis project Ga0213866, IMG submission 160079) | Coastal seawater microbial communities near Pivers Island, North Carolina, United States - PICO284 | ecosystem: Environmental > Aquatic > Marine > Coastal | place: USA: North Carolina... | reverse complement strand
AAGCCGAAGATGACAGCGCCGAAGATGACAGCGCCGAGGACGGGGAAACAGATGAAACCGAGCAGTAAAGCTAAACCTGTTATTATACCGGTTTTGCTGACCGGTTTGGCACTGGCGGCGTGCGACAGCATGGTGCGGTTTGAATCGCGCAAATATGCCTGCGACAGCAATGTTCTGGGCCTTGACGGGCTGGAAATACACAATCGGTCGGGCAAATTGACCGGCTTTGTCAATCGCTATGGCAATGCCTATACGGCGACTGTCGAAAAGGAAAATGGCCGCGTTCAAATCTCAGGTGGCGAGCTGGAAATCGGATTTTCGCCTGAAACCGGCGAGGCCAGCATATTCCGCGACAAAAAATTCATCCGCGTGAATTGTCCCCTGTCGGAAACTTTTTCTATGTAATCTGGTGGCAAGCGCGCCCGTCTTATGACTCTGGCGTCTTATGTGTCTGGCGCCCCATCTTGCTGGGCAGTTTCCTTTTTATCCGAAGATTGTTTTGGCCCGTGAAAGCGGACAATGGCGTCGGCCTGCTCTGCCGTCAGGCCGGTTTTATCAACAATATCGGCGCGTTTTGAACCCGCGCGCGCCATTTCTATGGCCTCCGATATCAATTGCTGCTCGCCGACATTTTCCGATAATTTGGTGGTTTCATCGCGCAGGCTGCGAATAAGCTCGCTCAGCTGGTTAAATTCCGGCTTAAGCTGGCGCAGCAGCGAATCGGATGTGTCAAATTCAAGTTCCGGCTCTTTCTGCTCAATCAAAAGCTGCATGGTAGCCAGACGCTTGGCCATTTGCTCATTATGTTTTTTATTTTCCGCAATCAGCCGGTTGGCGGCATTGCGGCTTTGGATGAAGGCGATAATCGCACCGACCGCAATCGCTGTCATGACCAGAAGCACAATCAGCGGCAGACCCGATGCCGAGCTGTAAAAATCAATAATGTTACCGGCCGCCTCGGACATATACTCAAACTCAAACTCAAACCTTTACTGTTTTATTATGGCGTGTCTTGGCCATCCGATGCAAGGCTCTCATTCAGAGAAGCAACCCATTTGCGACGCGCCTCATTTTGCATTTCCAGCCTGGCCAGTCCGGTCATAATTTCCGCCATTTGCTGTTTTTGGTCTGCGGTCAGATTAGCGGCCTGCGACAGCAGCTCTTTATGGCTCTCAAGAAACCCGTCAATTTCCTGCATGGCCGCCGCATAATCTTGCGGCTTTGACACGAGCACGAAGGCGCGCTCAAGCAATTGCTTGAACGCTGCCAGCGTCTCATCCAATTTTTGACTCTCCGACATACCTTACGCCTAGCGCGGAAGGATTATGCTTTCAAGTCTCTATATGCATCCATTAGCGCATCCGATACACGATCGAGATCTACAGGATATTCCCCACGCTTAATCGCCTCTTTAATGCCTTTGACGGCCTCGACATCAATCGGCGGCGTTGCAGCCATCTCCTTGATGGCGGCTTGGCCTGCCGAGGCAGCCATATCGGCCTGCTGAGTGGCATTTTTCGTGCCTTCAACCGGCTCCGGCTTTGGCGATGCGGGTTTCCCCCGCGTTACCTGAGGGTCAACCCGACTAACAGTGCTCTTTACAGAATCAACCATTGTCTACTCTCCTACATCTAGCGTTACGACGTGGCGGCGCGAAAATTTAGCATCCGTTGTCACTTTTTTTCGTGACTGCACAAAAACATCCAAAATCTCGCCACTGGCGCTGTTTTCAACCTTCACCAAATCACCAAATTCGCCATTTTGCAGGGCGCGCCCGGCAGACATGACGGAAATACCCCGTCCATTATGCTCAATTTGCACCTTTTGTCCCTTTTTTATCAGCCAATCAGGATGAAGATGCCGCGCTTGCAAAATACGCCCTGCCGACAAAGCATTTTTCAGCCGCCGCCCCATTGCATCCTCAAAACTGGCAAAACTGCCCGGCACGGCATGGCGGGAAATCGGCTGAAGCGCCAAATGGTCTTTGGTCAGCACCTCATCCTTGGCAACACTGCGCGCCAGAACAACCCGTTCAAGGCTTTGTTTTGTGGGCTTTATCCTGTTTGCACCGGCAGTTTCCAAAGACCGCAAATCATTGCGCACAAATACCTGCCATTCGGTCGGCGCCGAGCAGGCAATTTTGAGTGTCGCCCAATTGCCGAAAGCCTGTGTGGCGCTCAAATCGCCGCCACAGCGGTAAAACCGCTTTTGCGGGTTGAGTTTCAAGGCAATGGGAACGCCCATGCCGTCCAGCGTGGTTTCGACCAGCGCGATAACATCACTGCCGATAATAAGAGGCGGCATTTCCGGCGCGTTTTGCGCGTCGTGGCCGGGCGCAGCAGCCTGCGCGCCCAGCCCCAAGCCGAGCAGCACCATAAAACCTGCCGCAAACGCCCTAAAATCCATGGAAATAAATATCCTTGCTGCGCCCGCCTGTGGTTGGGGCGGATGATTTCTTCCCGACAAACACCATATCGCGGATTTCATTGACCGATGGCAGATGCAAAACCTTTCCGGCAAACAGGAAATTGCCATTGCCACGGGCAAAGGCATGCGGGTTTTTATTGACCACTGCGAGGCGCAAAACACTTCGGTCAAAGCCCTGACGGCCATAATAGCGGTTCAAAATAATGAACAACGTCTCGTTTTTCTTGACGCGATGGGTGGTTTTGAAATCCGGGTCGGCAAGAAAGCGATTGCTGTTATCCGCCTCAATCACCCGACCGCGATGATTATCGTTCAGCACCACAATCGGCTCGGCAGCGACAGCCGGCACACACATGGCCAAAAGCGCCGCCAAAGGCAGCGACAAAAGCGTTGTTACGGCCAAAAACCTGATTTTTGTCATCGGCTGGTCTCCATAAAGCGCACCTGCATCCCCAGCAAACCATCCAGCTTGCGGGTCGGGTCAAGCGGTTCAACATAGGCGCGCTCAAACTGCACTTCGCGCACCTGCATGGCTGTCCAATTGCGCTCTTCCAGCGCGATAACGGCAAGCTGGTCACGGTTTACGCCGTGACGGCTGCCAATTTGGACGAAAAAGCGGTTATCATTAGGGTCTTTTGCCAGCATGCCTTTAAGCGGCTGACAGACAAGGGCATCAATGGTTTCTTTGACCATGACCTCCAGCCCGCCGCGCAATTGCCGCGTTTGGTCATCGGGGCCGGGGCGCGACATGGCGTTCAGCCCGTGGAAGAAGCTCTCCACACCGGCCGAGGCGCTGGCATTGAACACACGGCTCATCACCGGTTCAAATGTCGCGCCGGTATAAATGTCAAAGCGCACACTCATCGCCACGGCTTCGGTTTCGACAAAGCCATATTTACGCGATGTGACTTTACGCATCTCAATCGTCGGCACCAGCGCATAATCGCTCGGACGAATCCGCGTGCCACTGACCAATGAGGTGTAATCCATCATGTCATCGCGCCCGCGCGCCGACAGCAAGTTCAGCTCCTGATGCATGGCAAGGCGCAATTCCAACTTTTCATGGCGCTCTATGGTCTGCATCACACTGGCCAGTGCCTTGCGCGCCGCAGGTGTTGCCCAAACCGGCACATCGGGGGCAATTTCCATCAGCGGTGCAAAGACGGTCAACCGACGCTTATGGTCAAAAGCGCAGAGCTTTTCGGCATCGGGCGCGGCAACGGCGCGAATGGTGATTTCATAATGGTCGCCATTTTCGCCTTCCGACAATATCATGTAATCGACAATATCGGAGGCGGGTTGCACAAGAACTTGTTCGTTCAGCGCGGTTTGCAAATCAATCATGGAAAAGCCGTCAACCCGCGCAGCACTCTTGATGGCGGCATAATACAGCGCTTCGGACAGGGCGCGGCGGCGGGCAATCGCCTTGTCGCGCCCCGGCATCATAATGGCGCGACCGGTGGCTTCGACAATCTCAACGCCCGTGCGTGCCGGACGGGCGGCTGGCGCACCGGCGGCGGCGGCCTGCTCATAAGGTAAATTGACCGGAACAGCGCGAAAATCAGGCATTGCTTGGGGGGCTTCGCCCTGCCCGACATCAGCTTTATAGCTCGGCATATCCCCCAAGGGAGACTGACCGGGCTTTTGCGCCTGCGCCAAAGCTGCCCCGTTAAAGGGCAGCAGCATCAATGCCAGAAGGGCAAAGCGGGGAAAGGCGCGGTGCATGGCTGGTCTGCTTTAAACGTTTTGACGCGCCGAGGATAACAGACCGGCAATCATAGCGCGGTCAATTTCCAAAACCAATTCGTAAGTATCATCACCTGCCGGATTGATACGCACAGTGCGCGCGCCGCGAATAATGCCGCTGACCACGCCCCGGAATGTGTCATTCTGCACCATCAAATCGACAACTGTTGTATTGCCGTCAACTTTCAGGCCGTGAATCTGCTCGGCCAAATCGCGCATGGCCGACATGCGGGCGGCGCGAATGGCCATCAACCGACGCTGGGCATCGGTTTTGCCGGGCTGGGTAGAAATCACCGCATAACCAATGGCGGTAATGGTCGCAATTTTGCTGACATCAACTTCCGAACCGAATCCGGCAAAGCCGCGCTTGCCAAATCCAAAGCCGGAACAGGCGGTCAGCACGGTTACGGCAAGACCGACGCTCAAGATATTTCGTATGGCTCGTGACATGTTCATCTCCAATGCACGCTAACAAATCTGTCGCCGGAGTGATGCATTATTCGTGCCAATCGACACAAGACACTGTAATCGGCTCAATCGCCGCCGCATCCCCTTATCAGCCGACAGCTTTTACGGCCATAAGACGCCGCCACTCATAATGGCACGCTTTTTGCCTCTTATCCCCGTGAGACAGTCGCCCGCGCCCAATTTATGGCCGGGCAAAGGAGAGGAAAATGGCAGCTTTGCTGGGGTTTTTGAGTGATTTCCCGTGTGACGACACGGCACAAGCGACAAAAAACCGACAATTTGGCGTCATTGCAGGAAAGGATAGGCTGTCATGGAAATGACACTACGCCGTTTCGGGCTTGATGACCCGCGCGCTATTTTGACAGGCACAGTGCTGCCTATCGGGATTTTGGCGCTTATTGCCATGATGGTTCTGCCCCTGCCCGCCTTATTGCTGGATGTTTTCTTTGTTTCCAACATTCTGGTTTCCCTGCTGATATTGATGGTGGCGATTAACACATTCCGCCCGCTTGATTTTTCCTCCTTCCCGTCGCTTTTGCTGATTGCCACAATTTTGCGCCTTGGCTTGAATGTCGCCTCGACCCGGATTGTGCTGGGCAATGGTCATGAAGGCACGGATGCCGCCGGTGAGGTAATTGAAGCCTTTGGCGAGTTTGTGATTTCCGGCAATTATGCGGTCGGTATTTTTGTCTTTATTATTCTGATTATCATCAATCTAGTGGTGATTACACGCGGCGCTGGCCGCGTGTCGGAAGTTTCCGCCCGCTTCACCCTTGACGCCATGCCCGGCAAGCAAATGGCGATTGACGCTGATTTGAATGCCGGTGTTCTCAGCACGGAAGAAGCCGCCAATCGGCGCGAAGAAATTGCCAAAGAGGCTGATTTTTACGGCGCAATGGATGGTGCGTCTAAATTCGTCAAAGGTGATGCGGTGGCTGCGCTGCTGATTTTGGCGATAAATATAATTGGCGGGCTGATTATCGGGCTGGCACAGCATGATATGGCGTTGTCGCAAGCGGCTGAAATATATGTCTTGCTGTCGATTGGTGACGGGCTGGTCGCGCAAATCCCCTCTTTGTTGCTGGCCATTGCCACTGCCATTATTGTCACCCGCGTCTCCTCTACTCAAAACATGGCCGCCCATATTGGTCGTCAGGTCAGCCTGTCGAGCGCTTGGATTCCGGTGGTCGCGGTGATGACGCTGATTGGCTTTGTGCCGGGCATGCCGAATTTCCTGTTTCTCGCAGGTGCGGCGATTGCCGGTCTGGCCGCTTATTTTGTGCGGCGCACCGAAAAAACCACCCAAGCCGCCGAAGTGCAGGCCGAGGTTGAAGCCGAAACAGTTGAGGAGTCGCCCGATAAAATAGACTTGTCCGAAATTGCCGATAATGCGCCGATTTCGATTCAAATTGGCTATGGGCTGGTCGAAATGGTCGATGAAAATGTCGGCGGGCCGCTGGTCAATCGCATTACCGGTATTCGCAAGCAAGTATCGCGGTCGCTCGGTTTTGTTGTGCCTGCCGTGCGGATACGCGATGATTTGACCCTTGATGCCAATCAATATCGCGTTCGCGTCGGCCAGACCATTGTCGGTGAGGATGAGATTTTCCCCAATCGCAAATTGGCCATTCCCGGCGATACCAGCCAAATAAAACTCGACGGCTTATCGGTTAAAGACCCGACTTTCGGCATGGATGCAGTATGGATTCGCAATGAACAGGAAGCCGAGGCGGAGGCTGGTGGCTATGTGGTGGTCGCGCCGGAATCGGTTATGGCCACTCATGTCAGCCATTTGCTTTACAAATATGCCAGCGAGTTTTTCGGTCAGGATGATGTTCAAGCGCTGCTCGACAATCTGTCGCAAAGCGCGCCCAATTTGGTGGAAAGCGTCGTGCCGAAGCTGGTGGCACTGCATGAATTGACCAATATATTGCGCCAATTGCTCAAGGAGCGTGTGCCAATCAGCGATTTGCGGCGTATCCTTGAAGCACTGCCGCCATTGGTTGCGCGCAATCTGTCGCAAATGGAAATTGCCGAGGCGCTGCGCCCGGAGCTGGCCGGTCTGCTGATTCAGCAAGTCGCCCCACTTAACACCGCACTGCCAGTCATTACACTGGAAGGCGATTTGGAGCATATGCTGATAAATATGGCGCGCCAGTCCGGTGATCAGGAGCTGGTGCTGGATAATCGTCTGGCCGAACAATTGCTGCAAACAATGACCCAGACAACCGAGCAATTATCAGCCGAAGGCCGACAGGCCGTGCTGGTGGTCTCGCCGCATATTCGCCGCCAATTCGCCCATATTGTGCGCCAGCACCTCGATGACATGATTGTGATGTCCTTCAATGAATTGCCGGAGAGCCGGAAAATTGACGTGGTTGCCACAATCGGCGCCGATGACCCGCAAAATGATTGATAGAGTGGAAAGGTAAACGCTATGACAACATTGACATTTGTGGCCGAGGACAGCGCAACCGCGCTGGAACAGGCGGCTCGAAAATTCGGCGATAATTGCTATATTCTGTCAACCGTCAAACGCGGCGACAAGGTGGAAATCAGCGCTACCGACAATCAGCTTGAAGCCATTGGTAAAAGTGGCAAAAGCGGCAATCGGCGCAAGCCCAAGCGTTATATTGATGTATTTGCCGATGCCGGCATTGATATGAGCAAGCCCCCGCGCCCGACCGATTGGCCGAAAGCGGAAGCCGCCGACAAAGCCGCCCTGAAAGATATCAACCCGACCCTGCAAGCATCCGTGTTTGGCGATGTATTCAATGAACATAAAGGCGATGCCGGTGAACGCATGGTGCGCGAATTGCGCGAGATGAAGCAATTGCTGACCGGCATGGTGCTGACCGATGAAGTGGGTTTAAGCAATGATTTGGGGCTGTCAACGCCGGTGCGTCTGCGCCAGGCCGGATTTTCCGACCCGTTGGTGCAGAGCCTTCGTCACAGCTATCGCGAGCTTGATTTCGATGCCGGACGCGAGCGCTTTCTGGCGCATCTTGCCGCCGAGCTGGCCGGTGACACGGATATGCTGTCGGCGATGACAGCACCGGTTCTCGTGGTGATTGGCGGCCATGGGGCGGGTAAGTCATTGCTGGCTGGCAAGCTGGCCGCACATATTCTCGAACATGGCGGCGAATTGCCGGTCACATTGGGCGAATTATCCTCCTGTGCGGTGGCAAATCAGGACAATCTCGGCAAGTTTGCCCGCCTGCTCAATCTGCCGGTCACGCGCTTTGACGAAGCCGGTTTTGTTGATGCGGTCAGTGGCATTGGCGAGCAGGTGATTATTGAAGCCGGATGCAATCCGGAAAGCGTGGTCACGCTGGTCACGGCCTTGCGCGACAAGCTCAATCGCGATGCGGTTCAAGTGGTGCTGGCTCTGCCGGGCAGTTCCAATCGGGCGATGATTATGCGGCAAATGCAATTATTCGGAAAATTAAAGCCGCTGGTCGCGCTGACCAAGCTGGATGAGTGCGACATGACAGCGGCTGAGTTTTCCGCCCTGTATGAAAGCGGCGCGAAACTGGGTCTTATTACCGGCTCGCAAGCCATGATTGATGCACTGGCGATTGCAACACAGCCGCCAATAGCGCAATATCTCATGGAGAATTGTTAGTCTTACTGAGTCGTTTGTTCGAGGTCGCGTTTCATGCCCCTTTCAATAGCAATTGCCAGCGGAAAAGGCGGTGTTGGGAAAACCAGCATTGCGATAAATATCGCTTTGGCTTTGCAGTCAAGCGGCTGGCGCACCTGCCTGTTGGACACGGATTTCGGCGTTGCCAATGCCCATATTCTGCTTGGTATTGACCCGGAATTTTCAATTGGTGACTTTCTCGAAGGCGAGAAAAGTTTTGATGCTCTGTGCAGCAAAGGGCCGCTTGGCGTGCAGTTTATTTCCGGCGGCAGCGCCAATGTGAACATTCTCAATCTCGACACGGCGACACGCTTCAACATTATCCGCGCCACCGAATCGCTGGTCGGCCAAATGGACGCGCTGGTGGTCGATGTGCCAGCCGGTGCTTCCGACGCGACGCTTGATTTTGTGTCGGCGGCAGACAATCAGGTGGTTGTGCTGGTCGGTGAGCCAACCAGCTTTATGGATGCTTATTCGCTTATCAAGGCGGCGCATTTGGAAAAGCAGGTCAATCATTTTCATATTGTCGTCAATATGGCCAATTCGGAAGCCGAAGCGCATGACCATTTCAACCGGTTTCGCAACATCACCGCCCGCTTTCTTGATGTTCAATTGACTTTGGCCGGGTTTCTGCCCTTTTCAAACAGTCTGCGTCGTTCAGTGATTGAACGCAAACCGACTTTTCTTGCCAATCCCAAATCGCGCGAGTCGCTGGCGATTCAGACCATTGCGACCTCGCTGATGAAACGCGGCGACCACAGCTCCGAAGGAATTCGCTTTTTCGGCGTCGATAATGATGACGGGAAACCGTAATGCGCCCCTATCAGCAGTCACAGGATGATGTAGAGACGCTTGTCAAAGACCATCTTGGGCTGGTGCGAAAAATCGCTTGGCATGTTTACGGGCGCGTTCATTCCTCAATTGAAGTCGAGGATTTGATTCAAATCGGTTATGTCGGACTTGTCACCTCGGCGCAAAAATACTCACCGCAAGAAGGCGCATCTTTTGCCGGATATGCCTCCATGCGGATACGCGGCGCGATGGTTGACCATTTGCGAAAAAGTTCAAATCTGTGCCGCACCACGATTTTGATGCGGAAACGCTTTCAAAAGGCGGAAGAAACCCTGACCGCCAAGCTCGGTCGCCTGCCCAATAATGATGAAATGTCCGAACATATGCAACTCGACATGCCGGAATTGCTGGAATGGCAACATGCTTTCGCCGCCAATGTGCATGACTCGCTTGACGATGTGTATGATGATTTTTCCATCATCTTCGCCGATGGCAAGGATTCGCCGGAAGAACAGCTATCCGACAAGGATTTACGCAATATGCTGCGCGATGCGCTGACCACATTGCCGGAAAAGGAAGCGTTGGTTATCCAGCTTTTTTATGTCGAAGAATTAAACGTCTATGAAATCGCCGAAGTGCTTGAAGTGACTTCGGGTCGCGTATCGCAAATCAAGAAATCAGCCGTGCGCCGGTTGCGCGAGGCGATTGAAGAACGCCAAGCCCAAGAGATGTTCTGATGGCGTCGGAATGGATACCCACAAAGGCAATCCAAATGTCGGTGCAATCGGCTGAATTGCAGCTTATCGGCTTTGGCGCGGAGCCGGAACTCAATATGACATGCAGCCTGATAAACATTGCGCGCGGCCATTGCCATTTGAACATCAAGCAGCGCAATGGCGATATCAGCTTCGGGGCGGGCAGCTTGCATATCCCGATGGACAGGCCGGTCATTAAGGGCGATATCAGGCTTGTGCCGGAGGCTTTTTTCCGGCTGTGTGATTGTGTGAAAGGCAGCCATCCGCGTCCGGTCACGCTGGTAGCCGCGCTTGAAACCGAGCTGGCTGTCTCCGTGCAGGGCGATTTGAAAATTGACCGTCCGATGACGCTGGATATCAACGATATTTGTTGGATTGTGCCTTTATCATAGGGCGTTTATTGCCTTACAAAGCTATGAGGTGAATTTACGCACCGCCTCAACATCGCTTTGCACCATGCGCGATACGGCAGAAAAAGCCTGTTGCGAGCGCAGCAGCATGGTCATTTCTTCGGTCAAATCGACATTGGAAGTTTCAATATAGCCCGATTGCAGATTGCCTGCCCCCTGATCCAAAGGACGGGTAAAAACCGGTGCGCCGGATTCTCTGGTTTCAAGGAAGAAATTGCGGCCTTCGGCCTTTAACGCGCCGGGGTCGCGGAATTGCGCCAATGTCAGCTCACCAATATTGACAACAAAATCTTGCCCGTAAGTGGCCTCAATGAGACCGCTATCCTTGACATCCACTTTTGACAGGCGACGCTCCTGATTATTATTGTCCAAAATCGCAAAGGGCAGCCGGATAGGCTCCAAATCCGTGGACATATATTGATAGCCTTCCGAAGTGACTAGCAGCCCGTCCGCCGTCAGCTCAATCGCCCCATTGCGCGTATAGCGCATCATGTCATCGCCATTTTGTTTTTTGACCGCAAACATGCCATTGCCATTGACCGCCAAATCAAGGGCAGCGCCGGTTGCCCGGAAAGACCCCTGCTCATGGGCGCGGCGCGGCTCATATTGGCGCACACCGAGGCCGGGCTTGACATCTTGCATGCCGCCGGACAATTCACCGCCGTAAATATCGCTGAACATGGCGCGGCTGCGTTTGAAGCCAGCCGATGACGCATTGGCGATATTATTGGAAATCACAGCGATTTCCTGCATGGTGGCGCGCATTCCGGTTTTGGCGACTGGTAGCATGATGCAACTCCTAAAACTCGCCGCAAATGTTCAATTTCCGTGCCAAAATCAATGGATAATTGCATTTTCCATGCGGGCATGGGCTAAAAATTATTGCGTTTTCGCCGATAAAGACCTTGCGTGCGAAGCGGTTCGCTCGGTAAAAACAAATGAGTATTGAGTGAGGTAGATTGTGTCCGAAAGCGAGTCCCGCGCCCTTGTGCCGGTGGCCAATAAGCCACCCGCCACTGTCAAGCGTCAAACAGATATCCAGCCGCTTGCCCTGTTGAATGGCAGGCTGCATATCGAAAACCGTGAACAAGTGCGCCAATATTTACCGGAAATACTCGGTCGCGTGCTGGCGCGCGTGTGGATTGACAATGATTTCCACACAGAGTTTTCAGGTGACCCGCAAGCCACATTGGAAAAGCATGGCCTGTCTTTGCCCGCTTCCATGTCGATTGAATATGAAAAACCCAATACTAACCGGCCGCGCATTGTTGTTTATGAGCGTCCGGAAGGCTCCAAATTCAAAATGCGGATATTCTATTTGCAGCTTGTCATGATGGCCGGTCGCTGAGATGGCGGCGCGGCGGCAGGCAAGCAAAAACATGGCCGTTTCGGCGGCCACGCTTTTGACCGGCCTGTGCCTGACACTCCTCCCGCTTGAAATGGCGCAAGCCGGACATCACGAAACAATGCCGCCATCAGCCGACACAAAATCCGCTGAAACAGGCACAGCCGAAATGCTGGATGCCGCCTATCGCAGCGCCGTCAAAGCCTATAAAAAACGCGATTACGCAACCGCTTTCACGCTGTTCGGTCAACTGGCCGAGGCCAATCAATATGACGCGCAATATAATTACGGCGCCATGCTGAAGGCCGGTCTTGGCACGCCTCAAAATTTCTCCGAAGCGCTTTTCTGGGTTTGGCAGGCGCAGCTTGGCAAGGTGGAAAAGGCGCAAGATTATGCCGATGATATTATTGGCATGATGCCGGAAAAACGTGTCCAGCAAGTGCGCGACCGCGTCAATGCGCGGTTGAATGACCGCGTGCATGGTGGCGACCGCGAGGCGATTATGCAATTGGCCGAATTTTACCAGACTTTGACGCCCGAAGCTGACCATGGCCGCGCCTATCTCTGGTATTCAGTGGCCGCCGCCATGAAATTGGAAGGGTCATATCCCTTGCGCGATGACGCCGCCGACAATCTTGACCCCAAAACACTGATTGGCTTGCAGGACGAAGCAGGCGATAAGTTCAAGGAGCTGACGGCCATGTCGGCAGATAGGGGAGAGGCGGAGCTGCCGCCGCCGGCTGAAAACTCAGCGATTTTGCCGCCGGGCAAGGCAGTGCCGGATGATAAAGGAGAGCCATTATGATTTTCAAAGTGCATTGGATTATTGACGGGCTGCTCGAAGTGGAAGCGGAAACGGCAGAGCAGGCCGAGGCCGAGATTAACGCCAAATTGCAGGCTTTCATTGCCAGCCAGCCCGAATTGACCGGCCAGCTTGGCGCGCGCGCCATACAGGGGCAAGCCTATTTGCCGGGTGAGGCGGAAGCAGCGATTGGTCAAGATTTACCGGATGGCGGAGGTCATGACGGGTAGCGGGCTTTGTCGTGTCGGCGGGCTTTGTCGCGTCGGCGGGTCGGCAAGACAGACCGCACTGTGCGCCATAGGGGCGGTTGCGTTCCTCCTGACCCTGTCCCTGACCATTAGCGTGTCTGCCCATGCTGACGGGCAAACCTATGTGCCGCCCGATTATCAACCGGAAAAGCAAACCGAGACATGCCGCTTCATCAAGCTTGAACGCACAGAAGAAGGCATGGCCTGTATTTATGAGCGCCAAACCGGCGGCCCCAACAAACAAATCGAGATTGAAGGCCATCTCAACTGCCTGCACGAATTTCAATGCGAACGGCTTGACTAGGCTTTCAGCGCCAGCTTTCTGCGGCGCACAACTGATGACGGGATATGCATCATATCGCGGTATTTAGCCACTGTCCGGCGCGCGACAATGACATTGTCTTTCGCCAGTATTTTCACAATCCGCGTATCCGACAAAACCGTCCCCGCCGTTTCCGCCTCTATCAGCGCGGCAATGCGCGCCTGCACACTGCGCGCTGAAACAATCGGCTGATTGTCCAACCTGTCAGCTTGCGCGCGCGGCTTGCGACGCGGCGTCACCCGCACGGAAAATAAATCTTTCAGCGCAAAGACACCCTTCGGCGTGGCAATGGTTTTGCGCGCCACTGTGCGGCTTATCGTGCTTTCATGCAGCTCCAAAGCCTCGCCTATATCGCGCAGCGACATCGGCGTCAGGGCAATCATGCCATGGTCAAAAAAGCCCTGCTGGCGCGCCGTTACAGCCTCGGCCACCCGCAATAAAGTCGCGGCGCGTTGCTGCATCGCCTTGCGGAGCCAGCGCGCCGAACGGATATTGGTTTTCATGAAAGTTTTTTCATCATCCGACATGGCGCGTTGCGCCATTTCTTCCCAATCGCGCTCCAGCACCAGAACGCGGGGCAGACTATCTTCGTTTAGGCTGGCTTGCCATTTGCCCTGCCCGCCCTGCACCAGTATTTCCGGTGCTTGCACATTGGCGGCCTCTTGCTGAAAGGCGCGACCGGGGCGCGGGTCAAGCGTCTGCACCAGCCGCAGCATGTCCATAATATCGCGCGCCTCAACCGCGCATATTTCGGCCAATTGCGCGAAATCATTTTTTGCCACAAGACCAAGATTAGCCAGAAGCGCCCCATAGGCCGGTGTCCACGCCGCCTGCCGATGGATTTGCAAGGCCAGGCAATCGGGCAAATCGCGGGCAAACACCCCCGCCGGTGACAAGGCGCGACATTGCGTCAGAACCGCGTCCAAATCAATTTGCGACAGGGACAGCGCGGCGCAAATCTCATCATCGCCCTCGCGCAAATAGCCATCCTCATCAAGCCAACCGGCCAGCTCACCCGCCCACAAAGCCATTTGCCGGTCGTCAAACATCTCGCCAATCTGCCCCAGCACATGCGGCAACAGCCCGCCATTTTCCGGCTCGGCCTGCTTTTGCTCGATCACATCCCCGGCATTGCCGCCTTCGGCTTCGGCAAAATCAGTCATGGCCTCATAAACATCCGGCGCTTGTGCCTCTTGGGTTTGCGCTTTGGATGCGGTGGCTTCCCGATAATGCTGTGTGTCAAAGGCCAAAAACGGGTTCTGCTCGGTTTCCTTTTTCAGCATTTGCGCCAATTGCTTATTGCTGAGTAGCAATAATTCAATGGATTGCTGCATTTGCGGGTTCAAGACCAGCTTCTGACTTTGCCGAATGGCGATGCGGGGCGACAGGGTCATGTGTCAAGCGTTCCGCTTATCCAACCGCCGCCCAGCACTTGTGCGCCGGTTTCATCGTAAAACACGCAAGCCTGACCGGGTGAGACACCCTCCTCGGCCTGTGCCAGCCTCACCCGCGCGCTTGTGCCGTCAATGCTGATATGCGCCGGTGCCGGCGCGCTGGTCGAGCGAATACGCACCTGCACCGGCATGTCGGCGCTTATCGCTTGGCCTTTTTGGCCTTCTTGGCCTTCTTGGCTTGTCTTGCCAAGCCAGTTCACCTCATGCAGCAAAATATCGCGTCTTGCCAATGCCGCGCGCGGGCCAACCTGCACTTCGCGCTTATCGGCATCAATGCCGACCACATAAAGCGGGTCGCCGGTCGCCACGCCAAGCCCGCGCCGCTGACCAATCGTGTAATGCAAAACGCCCTGATGCGTGCCAAGCAGGCTGCCGTCAATATGGCGTATCTCGCCGGGCAGGCTGCAATCCGGCCTCAACCGTTTAATGACACCGGCATAATCGCCATTTGGCACAAAGCAAATATCCTGACTGTCCGGCTTGTCGGCAACATCCAGCCCAATTTGCGCGGCAAAATCGCGTATCTGGTTTTTATCCAACGCCGCCAGCGGAAACCGCAGAAAATCAAGCTGTTCCTGAGTTGTCGAAAATAAGAAATAAGATTGATCGCGCGCCAAATCACGCGGCCGGTGCATTTCCCAGCCATGCACGCCGCGACGGCTCGAAATATAATGCCCTGTCACCAGCGCCACCGCGCCAAGGTCGCGCGCTTGCCCCAGCAAGTCACGGAATTTGACGGTTTCATTGCAGCGCACGCAAGGTATTGGCGTATGACCGGCCAGATAACTGTCAACAAACTCATCCATGACCGATTCACGAAACCGTGATTCATAATCCAGCACATAATGTGGCATGTCGAGCCGTGCCGCGACCGCGCGAGCATCATGAATGTCTTGTCCGGCGCAGCACGCGCCTTTGCGCCTTATCGCCTCGCCATGGTCATAAAGTTGCAGCGTGATGCCGACCGCGTCATAACCGGCGCGTTTGACCAATGCGGCAGCGACCGAACTGTCCACCCCGCCGGACATGGCAACCACCACGCGCTGACCGGCACGCGCCTGTTTCGACCCGATATCAAGGTCAATATCGGGCAGGGCGGATAAATCAATCATGGCGCTGCTTTCGCTCATAAGCACTCCGTTACCTTGCTGATATATAAATGGTCAAGCCCCCATTGCAAATGCCGCACATCTGGCGGTTTCACACCACTCACACCCACTCACGGCCACTCACGGCCACTCACGGGAAGTTGATTTGTCTGTGAACCTTAATATGCGCTCAATTGTTCATGTCTTGGTAAGATTTACAGGAGTTGAAAATGCATATTTTGTTGATTGAGGATGATACGGTTCTGGCCCAAAATATATGCGATTTGCTAGAAGGTCATGGCATGCATATTGACGAGGCTGACCGCGGTGAGGATGGTCTGGAACTGACCAGCCTTTACGAATATCAGCTTGTTATTCTGGATCTCGGCCTGCCCGATATGAGTGGTGATGAAGTTCTGACCAATTTGAGAAACATGCAGCGCGACATGCCGGTTCTGGTTCTGTCGGGGCGCGATGACATTGAAGCAAGGCTGTCCTGCCTGCAACAGGGGGCGGATGATTATCTGATTAAGCCGTTTAATTCGCAGGAATTGGTGGCGCGTTTGCAAGCTCTGGTGCGCCGTGCCAATGGTCACGCCCAAAATCTGATGCAATTTGGTGACTTAACACTCGATTTGACCGCCCGCGATGTGCGTGTCGGCACAAATCGGGTCAATCTGACAGCCAAGGAATATCAGATGCTCGAACTCATGTGCCTGCGCCGCGGCGGCGTTGTCTCCAAAGAGAGCTTTCTCGACCATCTTTATGGCGGCATTGATGAGCCGGAAATGAAAATTATTGATGTGTTCATTTGCAAAATGCGGAAAAAACTCGAAGAAGCGGGCGAACGCCATCCGGTGATTGAAACCGTATGGGGGCGCGGCTATCGGGTCTGCACCCATGAGCTTGCCTGAAAATCGACCCTGCCGTCGGTGCATCTTTAAGTGCCGGCGGCGGGTTTGTCCTGAAAGTTTTGTCAAACCGCGCTCAGCGTGATAAGCAGGCGCATGTCTGACACGCCACTTTCTTTCGACCCGCATGACCGCCAATTCATGCACACATTGTGTTCCCTCGCCCAACAGGCGGGGGCGCTTATTATGACGCATTTCAAAAATGGCGTTGCCTCGGAAACCAAAGCCGATAAATCGCTTGTCACCCAAGCCGACCGCGACAGCGAAAAACTGATTGCCGACGGGCTGGCACAGCTGACGCCGGATATTCAAATTATCGGTGAAGAGGCTTGCGCGGAGGCCGTGCCGGACAGGCTTGACCGGCTGTTTTATTTGCTCGACCCGCTTGACGGCACGCGCGATTTCGTTGCCAAACGGCAGGATTTCACGGTCAATATCGGCCTGATATATGACCGCAAACCGATTGCCGGGGTGATTTACGCCCCTGCCCATGAAAAACTCTATTTCTCCGGCACTGATTGTGCCTATGGCATGGCATTGAAGCTGACGCAGGAAATTGACCTGTCGCAAGCGGCCAAACTGACCGTTAACGCGCCGGATAAAGCGGGCTTGCGTGTCCTCGCCAGTCGTTCGCACCGCGCCAAGGAAACCGACGCATTGCTTGATAAATTGCATGTGAAAGAGCTTGTCGGGGCGGCTTCTTCTTACAAGTTCTGCCTGCTGGCAGAAAACAAAGCCGACCTCTATCCGCGTCATGGGCGCACAATGGAATGGGACACCGCCGCCGGACAGGCGATTTTGGAAAGCGCTGGCGGCGTGGTAACACTGGAAGACGGTGCGCCGCTATTATATGGCAAGCTCGAGCGCGGCCTCGACAATCCGTCTTTTATTGCAGCAAATGACAAACACTGGCAAACTGCGTTGTAATGACAGGAAAGCAATAAGTTCCGGAGAACCGCCAATGCCTGATAGAAAACAGATAAAATTACCGGTATGGCTGCTGGCCGTTTTGATATTCGCCTCGCCCTCGCAAGCGCAAAATGAAGTGGTGCCATCGCCCTTTCCGCAAACCACAGAAGTGCAAACAGCGCGTCCGGCCAAGATTGAAGATTTTTCCGAAAGCGAGCTGGTCATTGCATCGGCCAAATATCTCGGCACAACGGCGGAATCAATGGCCGAAATCGTCGATAATATATTCAGCCGCTATGGTCAGCCTTCGGCGATTATTCGTGGTGAAGAAGTCAGCGTCGCCGTCATGCTCGGCTTTCGCTATGGCCGCGGCGTCTTGCAATTCGCCAATGGCGAGGAATATCCGATTTACTGGCGCGGGCCATCCATTGGCGTTGATACGGGCGGCAATGCGGCGAAGAGTTTCACGCTGGTTTATGGCGCAAGCGCACCGGAAGATTTGCATAAGCGTTTTGGCGGCATAGATGGCTCGGCCTTTTATCTCGGCGGTGTGGCAGTCAATTATTTGCAGCGCAGCGGGGTTGTTGTCACGCCCATGCGCGCCGGTGTCGGCCTGCGGCTGGGTGTGAGCCTCGGCTATTTGAAATTTGCCCCCAAAGGCGGCTGGATGCCGTTTTAATCAGCTTTTATTCGGAAACCAGACGCACACGCCCGGTCTCGAAACCATGGCGCGGGTCAAGCATGATGAGCAAAATCTCATCACCATCTTTCAAATGCAGCACAATCCGCGTATCGCCATTTTCCACCGATTGCAAAACCGCGCCGGCAGGAATGCTGACCTGACCCGGTATCACGGGCGCAACCTCGCTGGCGGCCATAACCGGTGCGCCGGATGAGGCGCGCTTGATGATTGTGCCGACCACAATCGCCGTGCCGACCACCAGCAAGACGCCCAGACCAATCACCACACTCAGCATGACCCGCACATAACGCGGATTTGCAGTCGGCGTTGCGCCATTGTCCGCGTCGCTGTCGATTGCTGTTTCCCCGTCCGCCGGGTTTTGTGTATCTTGGGTCATGGCTACCGAGTCCTTATCCGCCGACACGCTACACATAATTGTCGAAGCGAAACAGAATAATATGCGCCTTGACCGCGTTTTGGCTACCCCCGAAGCGGCGGCTACGGGGCTGAGCCGTATGCGTATTCAGGATTTGATAAAATCCGGCCAATGCGCGCTGACCCGCGACGGCACGGGCAGAGCCGCCACCAGCCCGTCGGAAAAGGTCAAAACCGGCGACCGGCTGACCCTGTGCCTGCCACCGCCGGAAGACAGCCATATATCGGCCCAGCCCATGAAACTGGATATATTATTCGAAGATGACGCGCTATTGGTCTTGAACAAACCGGCCGGTCTGGTGGTGCATCCGGCGCCGGGCAATCGTGATGCAACTTTGGTCAATGCGCTGCTGGCGCATTGCGGTGACAGCCTGTCCGGCATTGGCGGCGAAAAACGCCCCGGCATTGTCCATCGGCTCGACAAGGATACGGCAGGTGTGATGGTGGTCGCCAAAACCGACAAGGCACATCAAGCATTGAGCGCGCAATTTGCGGCACATGGGCGCGACGGGCGCATGCGCCGCATATATCAAGCATTGGTTTGGGGCAGTCCACTGCCTGCCACTGGCGCAATTGACGCAGCCTTGGCGCGCGCGCCCAATAATCGCAAGAAAATCGCCGTTTCCAAGTCCAGTCAAGCGCGCCATGCCGTCACCCATTACCGCCGCCTCGCGCAATTGGCGGACGGGCTTGTCGCGCTGGTTGAGTGTCGGCTTGAAACCGGACGCACCCATCAAATCCGCGTGCATATGGCGCATATCGGCCACCCGCTTCTGGGCGACCCGCTTTATGGCAGTGGCATGAAAAGCCGTGCCGGTCTTTTAACGCCAGCCCAGCAAGCTGCGCTTGACCGGTTAAACCGCCAAGCCTTGCACGCCGCAGCGCTTGGCTTTGAACATCCCGAAACCGGCGAAGCGCATTTTTACGAAACCCCATTGCCGGATGATATGCAAAGCCTGCTTACCCTGCTGGCTGAAAGTTAGAAGGGCTTTAATTTATTACCCATGCTTCCTATATAAATATCAGGAGCAGAAAATGACCGAAGAAGATAAAACATCGAAAAACCTTGTGCCGCGCAGCACCGCGCTGACCCCTGCCCCCTCGCCGGAGGGCAGCCTGTCGCGCTATTTGCAGGAAATCCGCAAATTTCCCATGTTGGAAGCCGATGAGGAGTTCACACTGGCCAAGCAATATGCCGAGGATGGCAATATCAAAGCGGCGCACAGGCTGGTGACAAGCCATTTGCGGCTGGTTGCCAAAATCGCCATGGGCTATCGCGGTTATGGCCTGCCATTGGGCGAGGTGATTTCCGAAGGCAATGTCGGGCTGATGCAGGCGGTCAAGAAATTCGACGCCGATAAGGGCTTCCGGCTGGCGACTTATGCTATGTGGTGGATTCGCGCCTCAATACAGGAATATGTTTTGCGAAGTTGGTCGCTCGTAAAAATCGGCACCACGGCGGCGCAAAAAAAGCTGTTTTTCAACCTGCGTCGCTTGAAGGGCGAGATAAATGCGATTGATGGCGGCGAGCTGAACCCTGAACAGGTCAGCGAGATTGCCGAGCGCCTTGGCGTGCAAGAAGACGAGGTGGTGGTGATGGATGGCCGCCTGTCAGTTGGCGACCAATCGCTCAATGCCCCCATGCGCGGCGATATGGAAGATAGCGGCGAATGGCAAGACTGGCTGGAAGATGACAGCGACAGTCAGGAGGCTGTGCTGATTGAGGAAGACGAGCTGGACATGCGGCGGCAAATGCTGGTGCAGGCCATGTCGGTGTTGAATGAGCGCGAAGCGGCGATTTTGCAGGCGCGCCGCCTGCAAGACGACCCGGCCACGCTGGAAGAATTGAGCCATCGTTTTGATGTCAGCCGCGAACGCATCCGCCAGATCGAAACCCGCGCCTTTGAAAAACTCCGCAAAGCCATGACCGAACAAGCCCTTACTGCCGGCGTGATTGACCCCGACATGATTGAAGGCGAAACGGGATTATAAGCTCCCCCCCACCCCCTTGACGTATTGTCTGTGGGTTTTTAGGGTCTAGGTTGGAATGTGAAAAAAATAAACGGGTTGGGCATGTCGGATTCGGTTTTCTGGTTTGTGGTGATTTATCTTTGCGCTTTGCCGCTTATCGGCATTATGGGGCGCTTGCGCGCGCGCGAGGATACGCTGAAAGATTATTATCTGGCCGGTGGGCTGCTTTCCACCCTGCCTTTGTTTCTCACCCTTTATGCCACGCAATATAGCGGCAATACGCTGTTTGGCTTTGCCGGTAATGCCTATCGCACTGGGCCGGTTGTGCTGTTTACGGCGCTCGGCATGATGAGTGTGGTGTTTTTCTATCTGGCCTTTGGCAAGACGCTGAACACGCTGGCCAAGGCGCGCGATTTTATCACCCCGGCCGATTATCTGCGCCACCGCTTTGGCAATAGCGGCGCGGCGGCGGCGCTGGTTTTGCTGCTCAATCTGATTTTGATATTCGGGCTGGCCTCCTATGCGCTGACCAATTTCAAGGCGGTTGGCCTTTTGGCTGAGCAATTGAGCAATGGCGCGGTGTCGGCGGCGGTCGGCATTTTCGGGCTGGCGCTTATCATGGCGTTTTATGAAAGCATGGGCGGGCTGCGCTCTGTGGTGTGGACGGATATGTTACAAGGCTCGCTTTTGCTGGCCGGTTGCCTTGGCATATCGCTATGTGTGCTGGCCGAGTTTGGCGGCTTTGCGCCGCTGCTGGCGCAATTATCTGACAATCCGGCGCCGGGCTGGCAGCCAATGGATGGCGCGCAATGGCGCCAGGGCGTGTCACTGGTTATTCTGTTCGGCACAGCGATTGCGGTTTACCCGCATGCGATTCAGCGCATTTATGCGGCGCGCGATTGGCCGAGTTTGCGTAATTCTTTTCGGCTGATGGCCGCCATGCCGTTCATCACCACCTTGCCGGTCGTGCTGTCAGCGCTGGCCGCAACCTTGCTGATACCCGGCCTGTCGGGGCGCGAGGCCGACCAAATCATGCCGCGACTGGTCGGCTATCTGGCGATGACCACACCGGCGCTGGAATTATTTTTCGCGCTGTTTATGGCGGCTGCCATGGCGGCGATTATGTCAACGCTGGACAGTGCCATGCTGTCGCTGGGGTCGATTTTCACCCATGATATTTTGCGCCCGCGCCTGCCTGCTTTCAGCGAAGATAAATTGACGCGCACCGGGCGCGGCCTGTCTTGGGCGCTGATGCTGGCTATGGCGGCGCTGGCGCTGATATTGCCGCAAGATATTTGGAGCCTGCTGCTGATTAAACTGGATTTGCTGTCGCAAGCCTTTCCGGCTTTTGCGCTGGGCGTTTTAATGCCGCAATTATCCGCCCGCGCCCTGCTGGCCGGTCTGGTGTCGGGCTGTGCAACGGCAATGGCACTGCGCTATGGGCTGGTGCCGGTCGATATGGGCGGCCTGCATTTCGGCGTGGTCGGTCTGGCGGTTAATCTCAGCGTGATTACCCTTGCTCATAGGGGCGAGAAACGCAAAGCCCAAGCGGCGATTGACCTGTCTTAGTCAGCAAACGGGTCGGTGACGAGGATGGTGTCGTCGCGTTCCGGGCTGGTGGACAGCATGGTCACCGGCGCGCCGATAAGTTCTTCAACATAGCGCACATAGCGCACCGCATTGGCCGGCAAATCAGCCCATGAGCGCGCACCGAAACTGGTCTCATGCCAGCCTTCCAGCGTTTCATAAACCGGTTCAATGCGTGCCTGCGCCGCCGCATTGGTCGGCAGATAATCAACCTTTTGGCCGTCCAGCAAATAGCCGGTGCAGATTTTAATCTCGTCAAACCCGTCCAACACATCCAGCTTGGTCAGCGCAATGCCGTTAATGCCCGCCGTCTGCACCATTTGGCGCACCAGCACCGCATCAAACCAGCCACAACGCCGCTTGCGCCCGGTCACTGTGCCGAATTCATGGCCGCGCTCGCCCAGCCTTTGGCCGACCTCATTGTCTTGCTCGGTGGGAAATGGCCCTTCACCCACCCGCGTCGTATAGGCTTTGGTGATGCCCAGCACATGATTAAGCGCCGATGGCCCAATACCACTGCCCGATGCGGCTTGTCCGGCAATCGTGTTGGAGGAGGTCACATAAGGGTATGTGCCGTGGTCAACATCCAGCAAGACGCCCTGCGCGCCCTCAAACAAAATCCGCTTGCCGTCGCGGCGCGCCTGATTGAGCAATTGCCAGACCGGCGCGGCATAGGGGATGATATCACCGGCAATTGCGGCCAGTGCCTCATAAAGCGGGGTGGCTTCAAATTCAGCCAGCCCAAGGCCACGGCGCAGCGCATTATGGTGCGTCAGCAAATGCTCAATTTTGCCTTGCAGCGTGTCCAAATCGGCCAAATCCGCGACCCGCAAAGCGCGCCGCCCCACCTTGTCTTCATAGGCCGGGCCAATGCCGCGCTTGGTGGTGCCGATTTTCACCCCGCTATTGGCACCTTCGCGTGCCACATCAAGCTCTTGGTGCAACGGCAAAATCAGCGTCGCATTATGGGCAATTTTCAGATTTTCGGGCGACACGGCGACACCTTGGCCGCGCAGCGTGTTTATTTCTTCCAGCAAGGCCCAGGGGTCAACCACCACGCCATTGCCAATCACCGACAATTTGCCCTCGCGGACAATGCCGGAAGGCAAAAGCGATAATTTATAAACTTCGCCATTGATAACCAGCGTATGACCCGCATTGTGGCCGCCTTGAAAGCGCGCCACCACATCAGCCCGCAAGGACAGCCAATCGACAATTTTGCCCTTGCCCTCATCGCCCCATTGCGACCCGATGACAACTACATTGGCCATAAACGCCCCCTATTTGTGCCGCCGCCTCAGAATTGAAGCTGCTTGACCTGCATGACTTGTTCCAGCGCTTCCAGCTCGGCAATAATGGTGTCATTAACCTCATTATCGACACTGACCAGCGAAATCGCATCACCACCCGGCTTTTCACGGCCAAGATTAAACGAGGCGATATTAATGCCATGCTGACCCAAAACAGAGCCAAGCGCGCCGATAAAGCCCGGCGCATCCGTATTGGTGACATATAAAACGCGCGGCGACAATTCGGCTTCCATATTGATACCGCGCACCTGAATAATGCGCGGCTTGCCGTCAGAAAACACCGTGCCGGCAACCGAGCGTTCCTGCCGTTCGGTTTTCAGCGTCAGCCTTATATAGCTGTCAAAAGCGCCGGAACTGTCGCGCTTGACCTCGGAAATCGCCATGCCGCGATCCTTGGCGATACTGGGCGCGGACACCATATTCACTTCCGACAGAAGCGGGCGCAAAATACCGGCCACCAGTGCCGAGGTCAGTGGCGCTGTGTTCAAGGCGCTGACATCGCCGACATATTCAATTTCAACCGCTTCAATCGCGCTTTCCGTCACCTGACCGGCAAACAAGCCAAGCTGTTCGGCCAGCGTCACATAGGGACGCAGGCGCGGCGCATCTTCAGCAGAGATGGAGGGCATGTTAATCGCATTGGTGACCGCGCCGGTCATCAAAAAGTCGGCCATTTGCTCGGCCACTTGCAAGGCGACATTTTCCTGTGCCTCGCTGGTGGACGCGCCCAAATGCGGCGTGCAAACGACATTTTCCATACCAAATAGCGGGTTTTCCTTGGCCGGCTCTTCCTCGAACACATCCAAAGCCGCACCGCCGACATGACCACTTTCCAAAGCCTCTTTCAGGGCGGCTTCATCAATCAGCCCGCCGCGCGCGCAATTGATGATACGAACGCCGGGCTTACATTTTGCCAGCGCTGCCGCATCAATAATGTTACGGGTTTTATCGGTCAGCGGTGTGTGAAGCGTGATGAAATCAGCCCGTGCCAGCAGCTCGTCCAGCATGACTTTTTCAACGCCAAGCTCGGTCGCGCGCTCCGGCGTCAGAAACGGGTCAAAGGCTGCCACTTTCATTTTTAGCCCCAAAGCGCGCGTTGCCGCATTGGAGCCGATATTGCCGCAGCCAACCACGCCAAGCGTTTTGCCGGTCAGTTCAACGCCCATAAAACGCGACTTTTCCCATTTGCCGGCATGGGTGGAAGCATTGGCTTCGGGGATTTGCCGTGCCAGCGCAAACATCATGGCAATAGCGTGTTCCGCCGTGGTGATAGAATTGCCGAACGGTGTGTTCATCACGACAACGCCCTTGGCGGTGGCGGTGGGCAGGTCGATATTGTCAACACCGATACCGGCGCGACCAATCACTTTCATATTGGTCGCCGCTTCCAGCACAGGCGGGGTCGCCTTGGTTGAAGAGCGCACAGCCAGCCCGTCATAATCGCCGATGATTTTGATAAGCTCATCGCGCTCCAGACCGGTAATCACATCCACATCAACGCCGCGCTCTTTGAAAATCGCTTCGGCGGCGGGGCTCATTTTATCTGCAATCAATACTTTTGGCATGGGTCTTGTCCTTTATGCTTCTACTTTGGCGCTGGCAAAGGCCCAATCGAGCCAAGGCGTCAGCGCCTGCAAATCCGATGTTTCAACCGTCGCACCGGCCCAGATTCGCAAGCCCGCCGGGGCATCACGATAAGCGCCGATATCATAGGCGACGGCCTCATTTTCCAGCATTGTGGCAATGCGCTTGGCTAAAGCGGCTTGCGCCTCGGCGTCCATTGCCGCGACTTCCGGGTCGGCAATTTTCAAACAGACGGAAGTTGGTGAGCGATTGGCCTTGTCGGCGCACAGAAAATCAACCCAAGCTGTTTGCTCAACCCATTGCGTCAATGCCGCCATATTGGCATCGACACGGGCGACAAGGCCGGACAGGCCGCCAAGGCTTTCCGCCCAGCGCAGCGTGTCGAGATAGTCTTCTACCGCCAGCATGGAGGGCGTGTTAATCGTCTCGCCTTTGAAAATGCCTTCAATCAGCTTGCCACCCTTGGTCAGGCGAAACACTTTCGGCAGCGGCCAGGGCGGTGTGTAACTTTCCAGCCGGGCAACGGCGCGCGGGCTTAAAATCAACATGCCATGGGCGGCTTCCCCGCCCAAAACTTTCTGCCAGCTATAAGTGGTTACATCCAGCCTGTCCCAAGGCAGGGGCATGGCGAAGGCGGCCGAAGTGGCATCGCAAAAAGTCAGACCGGCGCGGTCGGCGGCAATCCAGTCGCCATTCGGCACGCGCACACCCGATGTTGTGCCATTCCATGTGAAGGCGACATCGCGGGTAAAATCCACCGCCGCCAAATCGGGCAAATGGCCATAATCGGCTTCCATGACGCGCAAATCATCCAGCTTGAGCTGTTTGACGGCATCGCTAATCCAACCGGCGCCGAAACTTTCCCAGCCGAGAATATCCAGCCCGCGTTCGCCCATCATTGTCCACATGGCCATTTCAAACGCGCCGGTATCAGAGGCCGGCACAATGCCGATGCGATAATCATCCGGCACGCCGAGAATGGCGCGCGTGCGGTCTATCGCTTCGGCCAGCTTGGCCTTGCCAATCTTCGACCGGTGCGACCGGCCAAGCGCGGCATCTTCAAGTGCGGTGAGGGAAAAACCGGGCCGTTTGGCGCACGGGCCGGAAGAAAAATTGGGGTTTGCCGGGCGCATGGCCGGCTGTGTCAGCTCTGTCATATCTCTACCCTTTCAGATAGCTGCCCCTCGTTGGGGAGGGGTGTCCCGCGCACAGATATAGTCGGACTCAGCCGCGAAAGCAAACACAGATTACCCCCGCTTGCCGTTAGGGGTTTATGGGGTGGGGAAAGCGAATTTGCGAAACAGCAATATGTTGAACAATTGGATGTTTAGGAAAAATTTCCCTTCTTTAGGGCTATGCATACTGTCATTCTATCCCCTCCAATATTTCCTTCAATTGGGCAATCGCTTCCGGCCCAAGCTGGAATTGCTGACTCGGTTTTTCAGGATTTTCTCGTTCTTCCGATCCGAATGTGCGGATATAGAGGAAAGTGTTTCCGCCCTGCTGGAACAATGACCATCAGGCACGGTGAACAGGTGCCTGCACTTTGTGACGTTGCAGGTCATCTTTCTCAAAGCGTTCAATCAGCGCCATTTAGCCCCCAACACCGCCGCTTAAGCGGAGGGGCGGCGGAACAAGAGATAGGCGATACCGGCGATAACAGCGGCCAGCGCGGCAAGTGCCAAAAAGCTGATGCCGCCTTCATCATCATCCATATCCGCATCGCTCATGGACGCTTCATCGACCGGGGCGGATGACATATCCTCGGCGCTGTTGGCGCTGTCGGCCATATCCGGCGTGTCCATCGTGCCAATGGGCATCGGGTCATCGGCCATTATATCCATCGGGCTGGAATCGGCGTCATCAGAAGTGCCATCAGAAGTGCCTGGTGCGGATGCGTCGTCCTTTATGCCGGTATCATCATCGCTCAGAAAATCAAATTTAAGCAATTGCGCGCCGCCACTGGCCAGCGCCCTGTCGGTCAATGCAAGCGGCGCAAAGGCCAGTAAAGCGGCCAGTAAAATGGCTGTGAAAAATCTGCCTGCAAGGCTGATACGAGTCATGTCTCTCTCCATAAGTATCGCGCGCGACGCGGAACACAACAGACTCGAAAAAAAACAAATGCGCGCTTTGGTTTTTATTTGCAAGAAGCAGTTTAACCGCTTCGACCGCGCGACGCAAGCAGGCTTAACAGCCAAGCGTCACAGGCGGGCTATTGGGGGCGTAAATCAATCGCCATGCCAATCACCGGAGAAGACACCATGCCAAACAGGGCCATGACCCGCGCCCAAATCCGGTGCTGCCTTAATCGCGGCATGCACATAGGCCAGCGCCTTTTCCGTCGCCGCTT
>Ga0213866_10000650_pt1 | contig 27272 bp, 29 predicted proteins | sample PICome_11_FD_160079 | JGI IMG/M metagenome (GOLD analysis project Ga0213866, IMG submission 160079) | Coastal seawater microbial communities near Pivers Island, North Carolina, United States - PICO284 | ecosystem: Environmental > Aquatic > Marine > Coastal | place: USA: North Carolina... | reverse complement strand
GAACCCTGATGGAGAGAAAGAACCAAAAGAAGTCTGGATTGAGATTGACGCAGCAGGGCATGTTTATATTATGAAAAGCTGGGAAAACTTCAACCCATGCGCGGCTTCGTTTGTGTGCCCGAAAGACTGGGAAATGTGGGATGAGGCGATTGACCTGATCAAGAGATCCGTCAGGCTTTATCGGGAGGGATAATGTCAGCGAAAATCAAACTCCGCGATTATCAGATCGAAGCCATCAACCAATCAAGACAACTGATCAAGCGTGGCATCAAGAAGATCGTTCTTGTCCTTCCAACCGGGGCCGGGAAAACAACGATTGCCGCCGAGATCATCCGCTCGGCAAAAGAGAAAAAATCAAAGATCGCATTCCTGGCCCACCGAAAAGAGCTTATTGATCAGGCCAGCGGGCGACTTGATGATATGGGCGTTGATCATGGAATCTGCAAAGCCCAACACAGAAGGACAGATCCAAAAAAGGTGGTTCAGGTCGCGAGCGTTCAAAGCCTTGTGAACAGGACAAGGCTCTATGACTTTGACATCATCTTTATTGATGAATGCCACCGTGCCAATGCCGGGACATACAAAAAGATCCTTGAGTCCTATCCCTCCTCCGTGGTCATTGGATTGACGGCGACCCCGTACCGTTCTGACGGCCAGGGACTCGGTGATGTTTTTGATGAAATGCTGGTTGTTAAAACTATGCGTGAGCTTGTGGATGAGGGGCATCTTATCAGGCCACGATACTTCAGCCGCTCTTTGGATCTGTCAGACATCAAGACAAGGGGATCTGACTTCGACCAGTCCTCAGTGGGTGATAAGCTGTCAAAGCCATCATTCACTGGTGACCTGGTTGCCGAGTGGATGCGATCTGCCAAGGGAAGAACAACGGTTGGGTTTGCCTCAAACGTGGCCCATTCCAAGGCATGCGTTCAGGCGTTCGTTGATGCTGGAATTTCAGCGGAACATCTTGATGCAAACATTGACGACCAAGAAAGAGAGGCGATTCTTTCAAGGTTGGCATCGGGAGAAACAACGGTTGTCTTCAATGTTGGGATCTTATCCGAAGGTTGGGATCTTCCTAAAACATCCTGCTGTATTGTTGCCACCCTCACGTTGAGCAGAATGAAGTGGATGCAAATGGCCGGGCGTGTTCTTCGACCATCACCGGGCAAAGAAGATGCGATTATCATCGACCACTACGGGAACTGCTTCATTCACGGCCCTGTGGAGGCAGATGTTTCTCATTCCCCTCCTGGCACCGAGAAGGTCACAAAGAAGAAGGCAGAGGACAACATCAAGGCCGCCAAGGTTTGCAAGTCCTGTTTTGCCCCAAACCCTTCGGATGCATCGCACTGCCAAGTATGCGGGGCTCTGCTGTCAACGCCGAAAAAGTTTTCTGTATCCTCTCATGGTGAGCTGGAAGAGGTTGGAAGTATCCTGCCATCTTCTATCCTTGTTGAGGTTGTTGAGCATAATGCAGATCATCATATGTTTTTGATTGATGGGAAAAAGATTCAGAAAGTTCCCGCAAAAAACTATAAAATAGGAAGTTGGCGAATGCTCTCTTATGTCGGGGGCGGCTTCTATCACCATTCTGGCGGCGTTAGGGTAAAGTGGCGCGGCCCGATTTCCTATCTTTCTTCACTTGGCAAAGAAGCCGCAACCAACAGCAAAATGAGGGCGCATTTTGACAGCCTCAAGAAAGTGGCTGAGTCCAAGGGATACAAGCCAGCGTGGGCCAGTGTGAAAATGAATCATGCCTACGGTATTTTCAAGATATAAAGGCGGCATGATATGAGAGGCAAAAAGAACTGGCCCGATTTTGGGAAATCAGGAACACAGATCACCAAGGAAATTATGAACGCTGTAGCGTCTGAGTTTGGTCATGATGCTGTTGTGTTCAGGAACAATGTTGGAACCTGGAGTGATGGGAAAAACTTTGTTCGCTATGGCCTTGCGCCTGGAAGCCCTGATATTGTTTTAATCCTCCGTGGTTCCGTTTTTGTTGGTATTGAAGTCAAGTCTCTGAGGGATCGCGAGAGTGATGCACAAAAAAACTGGGCTTCAATGTGCCACCGCCTTTCCATTAAGCATGTTGTTGCTCAGGGAACAAGCGAGCTTTCAGCCTGTGAGGTTGCCATGAGATACGTTCGAGACATTGAGAGTGGGGCAGAATGATATTCACTATTTTTGAAAAGATGACCAAACCAAAGGGCCGCTTTATTGATCGTTCTCTTGAGGGGCTTGCAGACTTTTTTCGGGAAAACATTGTTGGCTTCTCCAAGAAGAGTCAGCTAAAGCAATTTTCTCCATTCAAGTATGCCAATGACTATCGAAGTTCAAGCACAGCAATATCGGCATCATCCATTGTGTTTGATGTGGACAATGACAAGAGGATTCACCGGCAAGCTCCCGGAGGTGTAGAGACAATTACCCTTCGATCTGATCCATACCTTTGCATTGATGAGGCTCAGGCTTTAATTGAGATGTGCGGATGTGAGGCTTTGATTTACACAACACCAAGCCACCACGAAGATCACAACAAGTTCAGAATCGTCGTTTCTCTAAGCAGGGAAATAACAGTAGATGAATATGAAGAGTGTGCTTATTCTTTTCTGGCAAAGTCTGGTCTTGATATTTACAGTGATGCAATAGATTCCTGCTTCAGGAATGTTTCACAGGCATACTACATTCCGGCCAGAAGGCTTGGATCGAAGCAGAACCCAGACATCATTCACGTTGAAGGCAAGCCGTTTTTTGTCGCAAAGGCCACCGAGACAAAGAAAATATCTGATCTGATTGTAAGCGCCAACAATGATATGGCCATTGAGGATGATTGGTGGAAACAGTTTAATGGGGATTTGTCAACTCTCGATATTCTGTCTCTACTGGATGTTCGGGGCTTGAGGTATGGAGACAAGCAACCATCGGGCGCGATTCCTTGCGACTGTCCTTTCGATGGCAGACACAAGATGAAAGCCTATGTGATTCTTCCCGGAGAAGGAAAGGGCTCTGGCAAGTGGCCCATCATCAAATGCTCAACTGAGCGTTGTTCCCACAACGGCCTAAAGGATTTTCTTATTTCATGCGGGGTTCACACGGTTGACTCTTATTGTGCTAAGGAATGGAAGAGGGACATTACACAGGCAAAGACTGCCGCCCATGTTGCGAAGATGCATGATCCATCGGCAGTGTCTCAGATAAACAAAGACGGTGAGTACAAGATGCACACCGCCGACATCTCGGCCATCATCGACAAGAAACACAAGATCATAAGAGCAGACAACGGCTCAATCTTCGAGTATAACGGCTCAATCTGGGAGAAGATAAACAAGGAACGTATCAGGTCATACGCCCAGCAATACGACTCATACTATCATTCAACAAAAGGCAGAAGGGAAGAGGCCACAGACTTTCTTCTAAACATGGTTCATCGGTCTTTGATCCCTTGGAACTCGATTGAGAAGTGGGAAGTTGCATTCCGCAACGGAATCTACAATATCCTGTCAGGGGATTTCCGCCCGCATGAGCCGGATATGTTTTTGAACACGGTCATTCCCCATGATTTTGCTCCTTCAAACAACACTGCAGAAACCTTTGATTCCTGCCTTAACGTCTGGTTTGCTGGCGAATACCTTGAGGAAAAGAAGCAAAGCCTTCAGGAGTATTTTGGATACGTTTTGATGCAGGAGGCCAAGTACAAGAAGGCTCTTGTTCTGTATGGATCCCCTGACTCTGGAAAGTCTCTGGTTCTTCAGCTTCTTCAGTTTATCGTTGGCGCAAACAATGTTTGTCACATTGGTGTAGATCGGATGAATGAGCCAAGGGATCTTGCGGCGATTTTCGGGAAGAAGTTGAACGCCATATCTGAGGTTGGGAGTGCCTGCCGGATTAACGAGAAGGGGTTTAAGCAGCTTGTTTCCTGCGAAGACTCCATCCAGATTCGCTTTCTTTGGGAAGAGGCCATGAGCTATACGCCAATATGCAAGCATGTCATCTGCGGGAACACGCTTCCTGACTTTAATGACAAGTCCGGCGCAATCCTGAATCGCATTCTGATTCTTAAGTTTCCAAATCAGATATCAAGAAAGAGGCAAGATCCGAATCTTTTTGTTAGGCTATCTACGGAAGTCAACGGCATCATCTCATGGGCACTTGAAGGCGCAAAGCGCCTTATCAGCAACAACGGAATTTTTACAGAATGCGCCGAAAGCGAGTCCACCAAAAACGAATATGGCCAGAGTCAGAACGTCCTTTATGACTTCATTGAGGACAACTACAACATAACCAGAAACAAGCATGACATGGTTAAGTTTGAGGCCATGTATGGAAGGTTTTTGAAGTATATGAAGAAGAGCGTTGAAAGGAACATTCTGACCAGGGCGCTTTTCGATCTTGGGATTGAGACAAAGAAGATGCAGCATGAGGGCTATCGCGGTCGATGGGTTATAGGCATTCAGCCTGTAAGCAAATCAGACAAGACTGACGATATGGAAATCGAATCGTACAGCTCTTCTTCAAACTTTGGGATTATCTGATGAAAACAGCTCTTGTAACATCCGTACTCGGATCCGCCGCCTTTCTGCGAAAGAACGTGTCTGAAGGCGTTCACGTCTGCCAGTTCGGTATATCGCCAATCTATGTGACGGTCAAGGATCTGAAGTATTGGTTTCTTCCTGAAGGCTACAACTCGTTTCTTCTTTCCTCCATGTGGATGTTTGGCGAGTTCCCAATGGAAAGGATCATTTTGTGCAACACCGCTCGTGATGCTGTTGATATTTTGATGAAAAAGGGCTATGAAGAGGTCATAGTTCAGAGTATGAAAGGAATGGAAAATGAAGGGTTATGAAACAGATGTAACCGTCGAGTGCCAGAAGTTCACGGTTGAACTTCTGATCAACGACACAATGGATGACTATGATGTGTCTTCGATTCGCCATGAGTGCGGATCTGATCTGATGTGCATTGCGACAACAAACCTTGGACAGAAAATCGAACAAGCGGCATACGACAATGCCCGCAACGAAGGAGTGCTGAGAAAATGGCGAGCTTAAACAAAATCATGCTTATGGGGAACCTGACAAAAGATCCTGAGATGAGGGTTTCTCAGGGCGGGACAACGATCTGCAACTTTGATATGGCGGTGAACGATCCCGTCAAGAAGGATGCAGGGCCGCTGTATATCAGAATTGTTTCTTTCAGCAAACAGGCCGAGTCTTGCGGCCAGTTTTTAAAGAAGGGAAGCCCCGTATTCGTCGAGGGAAGACTTCAGATTGCCAAGTGGGAGACTGAAGCCGGACAGAATGCAAGCCGCCCGGAAGTCATCGCAAACTTTATTCAATTCCTTTCAAGCGGCAAGAAGACCGAGAGCGATCAGGCTTGGGACAATGCCCTTGGAGAGGCTATAAAGAAAGTTGATGATCTGACAGACGATGACTGTGATGAGCTCCCTTTTTAACCATTTCCAGCGCAAGGCCGCATCTGTTGTTTGCAGGTGTGGCCAGAAGGCAGAAGTTGTGGAGCTTCTTCCTGGAATCTGGCATGTTGTTTGTCAGTGTGGAAAGGTAACCAAAGAGTGTGCGTCAGAACATGATGCGAGGAAGGAATGGATGAAATGAATAGCGAAGGGAACAACGAAGGGAACACAGGAAACTGGAACACGGGCCATTTCAATACCGGTAACGGCAACTCCGGGAATCGGAACACCGGAGAACGGAACACAGGAAACTGGAACACGGGCCATTTCAATACCGGTAACGGCAACTCCGGGAACAACAACTCCGGATACGGTAACACTGGCGATTTCAACTCCGGAGCTTGGAACACCGGGAACTTTAACACTGGATCTTGGGACGAGTTCCGGCTGTTTGACAAAAAAGCATTACGGAAAGAGTGGGAATCCGCTGATAAGCCTCGGTTCATTTTTAGAGTAGATCCGACAAAAACCGATGGCGACATGAAAGCCGCATGGAAGGCTGAGTTTGAAAGCGCAGACGAAGACGATATCCAGCGTCTTCTAAGGCTCCCGAAGTTCAGCAAGAAGGTTTTTAAGGCTATCACTGGTATTGATTTGAAGGGGGTCAAGAAGAAATGAAGAAAACAAAACTGATCGCGCTCGCCATCGCCGCAAGCTTTCCCGGCAATGCGTCATGCCCTGGCGTTATCGCTGAAGCCCTTAAGCAGGTTAAGGGTGGGGAATGAACCCCCTAAAAATATGTGCAATGAAAAGAACCCCCCAGCAGCAGGTTGAAGCCGAGCAGGAAGCGCTCAGGCTTGCCGACCACTGGGGTTTTGAAAACAAGCAAAAGTCTTTTTTCCTGAGCCTGATTATCGCAAACGTAAATCACCTCAAGGCCGCCAGGATCACAAAGGAGCGTGTGAAATGATTCCAACAAACAACAGAGCAAAACACACAACAAACAAAACAAAGCCATCAATTAGAACAACTGCTGCCATCAAAAGCAAGCGACAACTTGAAGATGCGCTCCGCAGCGGATCCTTTTACATTGAGGACAACCAAGACGAAAAACACTATGATGTTCATATCGGAAAAACCAAGACTGGCGTTGTTGAGCTGATTGGTTCAATCCCATACCCCATTGAGGATGAGATTGTTGTTCAAACGTCTGGCATGGAGGGCGAAGATCCAGAACTGTCAATGATGAAGGCTGGCGTTCTTGCCGTGTTCAGAGAGCTTATTCAGAAGAAAAAAATGGGCGCTGGTATGTGGGGGTGCCTGTCCCCACAAATGGCCTACGCCGCCATCAACTTTAATCCAGACATTGTTTCACGAGAATACGTTTAAGTGGATCTGGTTTTTTTGGAGGATCACAATGTCTGTGTTTTATGGTATTTGCGCTCACTGTTGCCTTCCGCTCAAGTCCAAAAAAAAGAGTGACTTTTGCCGAGAGTGCAGCAGGAAAAGCGCAAAACAAAGAATGCAAGAGAACATAAAGGAATCAAAAGAACTGCCAGAAAGGGATAAAGACGAAGGGTTTAGCGATATTCGCATCGCAAATGTAGCCAAGCGTTGCAAGGTTATTGACGACAACGGCTCAATCACAATTGCCCTGATTAGCCTGTTTGGTGGAAGAAATCAAGTAAAGCGAGTTGTCACTGAAATTGTTTCAGGTGACTTTGATGTGGCAAAGCAGATTGCGATTGTTGCATCAAAAAAGCTTCACTCAATGAAAGCAATCGAAGCGTTCAAATTAAGCATTGCTGAAGTCTTAGGAGATGGGGAATGAACTATTCAAATCAAGCCAAGCGTTTTGTAAACGGACTTAGGGATACGATCAAAGGCACACCACATGAGCCCCTGGGGATGGTGATTCTTTCTCAGTGGATCTTTGAGTCTGGTCATTTCAGATCAAAGCTCTGCACAGATATGAATAACCCTGGTGGCATTCAGTGGAGATCGGGATGCCCAGTCAATGCGATTGCGGCGGACTATACAGACTGGGAGGGCAAGACAAGAAGGCACTTCAAGCTGGTAAGGCCAGAAGACTTTGCCGGTCTTTATCTGTGGTTCATTTCCGGCTCTGGTCGATTCAGCAATGACAACAACCCCTATCTTCCGGCGCTGAACTATGTTGAGGAAACACCAACCAATGAGATCAAGCCTGAGGTGTGGCTCAGAATGCTTGCCGTCCCATATGTTGCGTCGATTGACGGAATCAAGCGCGAAAACTACGAGACAAAAAAAGGTTATGATGATGCCGTTGATGATCTTTACACCAAAAAGATCATTGAAATTTCAAAGCGTGAGGCCACAAGGGATCTTTTTGATTACAAGTGGCTGAAGAATACTGCAAACTTTTTTCACAAGAAAGAAGCCGAGATTCAGGTTCCAAAACAACAGGCACAGGAAGATTGGCCGGAGTGGTTGCTTGGGCCAAGAGGGGAAGTAAAAGCGTGATTGTACATTTGATTGGTTGCCCCGGTGTTGGCAAAAGCACTTTGGCAGAAGAGCTTGCAAGAAGAACAGGATTTTACCTGATCCGGGAAGAGTTTTCAGATAACCCGTTTTTATCTGAATCGTGGAATGCGATTATGGACAGAAGAAAAGATCCAGTAATTGCATACTCGCAATTCTGGTTTATGGGGCAATACTCAAGGGTTTTGAGAATGGCCCCAAAAGATTGCATTATTGATGCAGGCGCGATGATGGGACTCACCTACACCAGGGCACTTGCAAAGCTCGGCCTGCTTGATGGTGACGTTTTCAAGACTCTGGAATCAAACTATCTTCCCCTGATTCAAACGGGCAAGAAGTTTGGCCTGGTCACTGACGTTGATACGATCATTGATCGCATTCATTCCCGCAATCGCGGCTTTGAAAACAGCAATCAGAAAATGCTGAAAGAGTATTTGCTGGCGGTCAGCGATTGCATATATGAAGGCGGGGCAACTCAGGTGATTGCAGACCTTAGGCCGGATCTGATTGCTGATCGTGTCATGAAGGAGCTGTTATGATTTCAAGAATCAAGAAAATCTGGCAAGGTGTTTGTGATATCCTTGAGGGGCCAAAAGAAGCAGGGATTTTAGAGCCAGAGGACTGCCAATATTGGGATGGATGGCCGCCCTATTGGAGAATGTCTCCGCTGCAAAAGCCTGGCGAAAAAAAGCCCACACCCAAAGGCGTTCTGTATATTGTTTATCCAAGGTTTACAGAAAGCAGGCGAAGAAGCCCTGACTTTTCCGATAGCCTGGACGTTTTTTGACAAGCTGGCTCGGTCTTCTTGGCCGGGCCTTTCTTCATTATGATAGGCGAAGTTATTAAGATAGCGCCATACTTCAACCAAAGGCCGGTTCTAACGGATGTGTTTGATGGGGAAACTGCCGTAATTATTGGCTCTTCCCTCTATGCCAAGCGCGAAGCCTTTGATTGCATTGAGAAGGAAAAGAATCCTCATATTGTTGGCATAAATGACTCACCTCTGATAACGGGCATTCGCCCGGATCACTGGATGTCTCTTCACGGCGACAGGATTCCTGCATGGCTGAACATGTTTGAGGCCATGTACAAGTGCCCTGTTGTGAACAACTGCATTACCCATTCAACAAACTATTCACAATTTGTTGATACATTGTGGATGCTTTCCAGTCTTGGCGGTGGATCTGTTGGACTGGCCGTAGTTGCCTGCGCCTACATGGGATACAAAAGGATCATCCTTTGTGGTTGTCCTATGGACGACACGCCAAGGGCAACAAACTACCTTATTGGCTGCGAGCATAGCCACCAGAAATACACTGAATGTCTATCGTTTTTCTTTTCGCATAGAGAGGCCATAAAGTCACTTGGTGTCCGAAGCATGTCGGGCAAGACGGCCAAGATATTCGGCCGCCCCTGGTAGGCCGGAGACTGCCGGGGGCTAAACTTGCCGGGGGCTATTTCTTCTTCTTCATGGTGTCTTTCTTGTGATATTCCTTTGCGACCTTCTGAGGAATGCCAGCCTTCTTTGCAAACTTTGGATTGTTTGCGGCTGCGGCCATGAACTTCTTCTGCTTGTCTGATTTGCTTGGCATATTGTCTCCCTGGCAAAAAAAAAAACCGCCAGAACCATTCCAGCGGTATTTTTGTCGAATCGCCTTGAACTCATCGAACCTGTATTGTAACATATGAAAAGGCGAGAAGTTAGCACTCAAGCCCCTCTGTCGGTTCAGGGGGGTTTTTTCTTTCCCCATCAAAACCGAATTGAGTACCGCGCTTGCCACTCCGGTCTCCCGTCCCCCACCCTGACGCTCACTGTCCAAGGCCCACGATCATAACCAAGCTCAAGTTTTTTCCAATCCTCAAGCGATATTGTCAGGCTGTTTTTTCTGACGCTTTTTTTTTCGCAACAGCGGACTCAATCAAATCATCTGCATGACTGAGGATCTTTTGTGGTGCATCCTTGAGGGCTGAATGAAGCTTTGTCAGGGCGTGTTCCTTTGCTTTTGCCTGTGCTTCTTTCAGATTGCGCTGAAGCTTTTCATTGCTTGGATCTTTTTCCAGATCCTTTTTTGCACTGTCAACGAAAATCTGTCCTGCGCTCAAGACAAGCTCAAGGGCGTATTGTGCCGCCTGCTGAAGGTGCTTGTTCTCAATCTCTTTGATTTCGCTTTGGGCTTTTGCTCTGAGCCATCCGAATACGGCATGAGCGACTGCACCAAGGATCGCCACCGCTGCGGATGCCAACGCTTCATTGATTTCCATTTTTCAACCTCGACTTTTCCTCAATGACCCCGATGCGTTCTTCAACTCTTGTGATTCTGATGTCGTGGCTATGAAGCGCCTGCACCGCGAACTTGTTCAGGTTCTTGATTTCCTCTGACAGGCTTTTGACACTGCCTGAGATTTGATTCAGGTTCCACATGCCGATAGCGACCAAGATCGCCCATAGCATGTTGATCATGTTTGTCTTGCTGAATGCGTCACTCATTGTGTCTTGTCCTGGTTTAAGCATTATACAGTAAAGGTGTGTTTGGGTGTGTTAGCAATCTTCAGCGCCCTCAAACTCTGGCAGGGTTTTGATGTACTCGTAGGCTTGCTTGATTGGGTTTTCTCCGTCAATACTATATTCAAATCTGTACCTTCGATAACCCATAGGCAGTTTACTTGTGTTTTCAAAAAAAGATACTGTGCAATCTGCCGAACTTTTTCTTACTTCACAGGAAGAAACCCTGCAATAAATTTCCTTCTCTTGCGGATGCCAAGACACAGAATAAAATTCTCCAAAATCATTTAGCTGAGTCTTTTTGAACAATGATTTTTTTATAAAAATAGCCATTTCAGTCTCCTAAACATGAAAAATTAAAGATGGGTAATCACTGAATCCAATAAGCTCACACTCAAAAAAGGCCAGAGAATTAGCGTCGTTGTAGTTCGTACATATAAAATTTATGTACGCCCCAAGAGAAGCAGACCCGGCTGCAACATTTAATGTAACCACGGCAGGAGACGATCCTTTGGTTTTTTCTGTTATTGCATCTGCAACGGCAGATTGAATCAATGGTGATCCTGCGCTGTTTACGGTGATGGTAAAACTCTTTATGCCAAATGTTTCACGCCTGTTAGCTGGATTTGTTTCAGCTTGATTAAAGACAAGAAAATACTTAACGTAAAGAACGCCCTGAGTGAACGATGGTACTCTAAATATGTTTTGTGCCGAAGCTGTTAAATCTCCAGACAATGATGTTGTTGATCTCGAAGAATAGCCTAAGGACGTATTTCTTGCCCTTGGCATGTTCAATGTTCCCTTTGGTGTTACGGTATCAAAAAACGATTTGTTGTAATTTTGAGAGTTGCCAGTAGTGATTTTACAGCCAATGTATCTGTGAATCTGTGCATCTTCTCCGGAGCTGCTAGTAAAGTTTTGAGCCTCGCACCCAAAGAAGGCTGTATTACCATCTGCTGAATAAACATTTCCGTCAGACGAAACATTGTAAAAATTAACAACATCGACAGCCGTTGTCCAAATTGACGAAAAAGACATTCCACCAGATAGACATAGAGGGCCATTTGTAATGCAGCGCATCGAGTCAGGAGAGGCAAACGCTCCAACGGTGAAAGAAAAATGATTGTTCACAGTCTTGTGCATTCGGCCCTGAAGCAAGAACCCGTTTAGCTGGTGACCTCTGCCTGTGGTGTCTGGTGTGGTTCCTGTCAAATACTTTTCAAGCACTACAGTATCACCCCATGGGCTTGCCGCATCTTCTTTACAGTCGATGTTTATTGCTATGTTTTTGTTTTCCGCTGGGGTTGAGTCTCCCCAAAAAACAGCTATCAAGGCTTGCGCTGGCTGATGTGTACCCTCATCTTCTGAAAAATCTATTTTAATGTTTGATGATCCGTAGCCTTCATAAGATCCAACCCTAGAGCATCCTGAGCTTTTACCTCTGATCTTAATTCGATTGTTGGAAACTCCGTAGACAAAAAACGGCCTACCGACATTTTCGGTTATCAAGGATATGTTTGCATCATCTCCATTAAATTGAGCGTTATATCCGTATCTTGTGTTTTTAATTGAGCCCGCAACATTGATACCGATTACCCTGTCTGATCCAGTGACTCCAGCCGTTCCGATAACAGTAACTCCAGATAGCCCAAGATTATTTCCATAAATTGATATGTTGATGTTTCTGCAACCGTCCCCAATTTCTACAGCAATCAAGCCCTCGCTATTTACACCAGAACTCACCCCGTCATAAACAACGGTGGATCTAATTGATAGCGTTCCGATAAAGAAGTTTTTACAATTCTCTATCCTCAAGAATTTTGATGTCTGTATCGGGGATTTTGTGTAGGTCTGATTGTCAACAATCTCAGCCCCAGGATCGAATATGATTCCTGCATTTTCTGCGTCCTCAATCAATGCCAAAACGCTACTATGAGGACAGGTTACAATATACTGACCAGCAGGAAACTTGATGCAAAAATTGTCTTGTATTTTTGACAATGCAAGCTGTATCGCCACTGTATCATCCGTAACCCCATCCCCAACAGCGCCAAAATCCTTTACCGATACAGTCTCAGTCAGCTTCTCCTGTAGATTCCTCGGAACGGCATCTGTAGCATCAGCAGTATGCTCAAGGAATTGAGACTTCCATTGCTCAATGATCTCAGTTGTTCCACCGACACCGATTCTCTTTTCGGTCAGGTCATAAAATGGCTCAGCCTCAATCGGAGGGTTTGCTGCGATCTGTGCCGTAGTTCCACGGCGCAGCCTTACCTGCGTTGTTCTTGCGTAGCTGATTGGATCATCTGCCATTTCTGGTCTCCTTAGAGGATTGTGCTTGTGCCATTATACAATAAGGGTGTGTTTGAGGTGGTGTGCCAAAGAACACAGCACAAATCAAATTCCTTCAACCTCTTTGATTCTATCAAAAGCAAGCTCATTGATGGGCTTGTTACCATTGATAGAAAACTTGTATGTTCTTCGGCCATAAATCTTTTCGCCCTGAAAAAGAGCTATTGCCGTTGCTATTTCACCCTCAACAGAAATTGACTCAATAGAGATCAAAACATCGTCAGTAATAGACTGCTCAATGTCTGCAAAAAGACCAGACTTTTGAAGTTGTGCCAGCCCTGAAATCGTAATTTTTGCATTCATGCATCCCCCTAAAAAATTCTAACAATCGACCTTTCCAGTGTCTTTGTAGAATACTGAGTAACAACAAGCCTTAGTTTTCCGCTGTTGCTTGATAAGATAAAATTCACGTTATCATCGTAGCGGACAAAAGCAGATCCATTCCAAACAAAAAGATGAACCGCATCTGTAGCGCCAGGATATCCCATAATTAAAAAGTTTGCCCTAAAAGTTCCGACAGAATGGGCAAAAACAAGATACCAAGTGCCCATGACGTTTGCAGAATAATCTATTTGCGTATCAAACGTCATATCGTCTGTAGATGGATCTATTGAGAACACTTGAAACGGTGCCCGGTTTGCTGAAATGAAGGCATCACCAAATTTGTTTTTATAAAAACCTGGATTTATGGCTCCTTGAGAAATGTTGCAAAAACGAGATGGGCCGCTATATCCAGATGCTGATGAATCAACCACAAACTCAGGAGCGTAGTTTGTGATTTTTGGGCTTCCGAGAATTGGGTATGCCTGACCGCCAATTCCTTGGGCACTTCCAGATCCTATAAAAGATCCATATACGTTTGAGCCAAGTGTAAAATCACCAGACAAATACCTGTTTCCGATAAATGTAATGTTTGCGTAATTTGCTGCTCCGATTGAAGAACTATCAATTAAGTTGGATGCACTCAAGTTGATAAAAGTATTCTGGATTATCATCTCACGGATTGTTGATTCAATTTTGATTGCAGAGTTACTACAGTTCTCCATGTAGCAGTTGTCAAAACTAATCATATTGCACTCTGCATTAAGAACGACACCGTTCGTGGCGTTTTCAATCGCGCAATCTGTCAGCTTTAATCCGTCAGCACCGCCAATTCTAAAAACGGTTGCATGGCTGTCCCCGCAAAGGTTTACAATGTTCATGATGTTTGCAAATGTCTGAAACTCAAAACATGCTTTTGTGTCAGCATCGGGAGCGCCACGACAGACAAAATCTCGAACAAACATGTAAAAACATCTGGTGGCATAAATCGCCTGCTGGCAGTTTCTTGCATACCCACCCTGAATGCCACACCCCTGATTCCAGTTTTGAAGGTAAAAAACCCTACGAAAGTTTTTGAAAAACCCGCCGATTGCTTTTACGTTATATGCAAGCCTAGTCTCTCCTGTGGTTCCTATTGATGTTGTTGGCGTTGTTCCGTTTAAATATCCAGACTCAAACAGATCGTGGTCAGAGTCAGATGACCCGGAACCCAAAAAAACAGCTCCGCGCATGTCAATTACAATCCCATTTTCAGCATCGTTTGTTGTGCCAAGACCAAATGGAAGAATAATTGTTGAATTTATTTTGTATGATTTTTCTGTTGGTGGAAACTTTATAATGAAGTTTTTTCCAGAAACAGATTGATTAAGCGTTGCAACATAGTAAACCGCATCTCTGATCGCTGGGGCATCATCCGTAACCCCATCACCGACTGCCCCGAAATCTTTCACCGAGATAATCTCATCCAGCCTTTCCTGCATGTTTCTTGCAACAGCATCGGTAGCATCAGCAGTATGCTCAAGGAATTGAGACTTCCATTGCTGGACAATCCCATCAGATCCGCCACCAATACCCATTCTTTGCTCTGTTGCGTCATAAAACGGCTCGGCTTCAACAGGTGGGTTCGCGGCGATTTGTGCGGTGGTTCCACGGCGCAGCCTGACTTGTGTCGTTCTTGCAAAGTTAATGGGATCAATCGCCATCGCGGTTCTCCTTAGAAAATGCCAAAATCAATAAAGTCGGTTTCTTCTTCTGTGAAAAGACCAAGGTTTGCATAGAGGTATGGATCGCAGTTAAACCATCCAAAATCCGCATAGCCCACAATGCTCAAATCAAGAAGCGCAGCAAGTTGGGCAATCGTTATGAGGTCTGGCTCACCATCACAACCAAAGTAGATCATCTTCTGGCATCTGTCGTTGGCGGTGCCAAGCGTTACATCAAAGTCATCATCAGCGCGAAGGTTTCGGACAGTCCGATTTGTGCTGTCGATGTTGATTGACGAAGAGCCAAATCCATAGACGCCATTCTGCGTCCACTGAAGCACCATGTTTGAATCATAGACTTCATAATCAGCCGGGCCGGAGAACCAGATATCTGCCCCACCCTCACCATCCAGAACAACTGGATTGGGGTTTGGAGTAGTCAGAGAGGAATTGGAATAGGTTGTTTTGAGTGTGGACTTTGAGCCAGCCTCAAGAACCTTAACAAATCCACCTGCAAGCGGGTTCCCGTTTGGCCTGTAAAACTTTGGCTTAACGTATATGGTCATAACACCTCAATATAACATAACACGATATAACTTTATCGCATTCTTCCGTAAAATTGCTTATCTACTTCTCTATCGCATTCTTCCGTAAAATTGTTTCCACCACTTTTCGCCATCCAGGACAACCTTACGATCCACAGGATTCAGGTCAGAAAGGAATCTTCCCTTTGATACCCCAGTGCCCCTAAGTCCAGAAAAAGGATCGGTGGTCTTCATGTCGTAACGCAGAGACTTTTTCTTCCCTCCCTGCTCAATAAACTCCTGAAGCCACCTGTCCGCAGACTTCTTATCTCCATACTGGATTGATTTGCGGTACATGTACTTGGCATAATCGCGTGGGCTTCTTTCAATATCAAAGCTCAAGACGCTCATGCCGTTTTTCTTCCTGATGTCGTTGACAAGCTTTTGTGTGTACCGATATGACGCTTCACCGGGGCTTACATAGCGAACCCTTGGAAGCATAGAAATAACTTCGCCTGCACCCCTCTTTGGCTTTCCTGTAACCCACTGGTAAGTTCCTCCAAGCCCCATCATGTTTGCCGCCGCCTGATCCCTTTCAATCGGAATCGGGTTAAAGATGTCCGGGAAGTAAGCCTGTCCAGTCACAACGCTTGTCATCTGAAGAGGCCCGGTCATGGAGCCAAGTAGCTTCTTCGCACCCATGATAGGAGCATCCACCACAACATCCACAGGAGACCTCTGGCCACTTACAACCGAACCAACCTTATAGGGGTTCTCAATCCCCACCCAAGAGAGGAAGTCAAAGAAAGTATCAGCATATGAGACAGTTGGAATATATCCAGTCTCTGGATCCTTCTTCCCAATAGGAATCACCAAGGGGCCGCCCCGATCTGCCATCGAGTCCATGATTTCCTCAACCTCATCCGGGAAGGCAATAGCAGCAGCACCAATAAGAAGCATGGCAGGAGCAGCAGCCAGCGCAGCATTCTTTGATATGTTCAACGACGCCCTGAATAGCCACTCATAACGCTCATTAGGGCTCTTGAAGTTTCCGTCAAAACCTTCAGGAAGAGCGCGAATAGCGGCGTTCCTCAAGAAGTTGAAATAGGCGGTATTGTTTGTCTCAATAAAGCCATAGAACCAAACCAGGGTGTTCCGCATCGCAAGGCCATTCTCGGAAAGGTTCCCATAATCACCAATCGCATCGCGGGCGATCCTTGCAGCATACGCCTCATTGCCAAGACGCTTAACGCCTTCGCGAATATACTCTGGCGTCACACCCTCAAGGTACTCGCCCTCGTTTGCATTCTCAAGAACATAGTCATAAACTACCAGACGCTGAAAGTTTTCCCGGATCTGGTTGATCTTGGAAACAACATCAGTGTATTTGCTCATGTACTTGAAGGCTTTCTCAACCTTTGTAGCGTACTTGTCAAAATCGCTCTTTGGATCAACCCTGTTCAGGAAAGAATAGAGAAACTCATCATTGCCAAAAATGTCCCGCAGCCCTTCGATATCACGCATGTACATGCCGCTATCCAGAACACGATAATAAAGGGCCGAGCTTCCGATCTCAGAAAACCTTCCGTCTGCCGTATCAACCGCAACCTTCATCATGCGGGCGTTTCTCCCTGCATCAAAAACAGCTTTTGGAAAAAACACAGCAGCTTTATTAAAGTCCCCTAACGCATTTACCCCAAAGTACCCTGAGAAATTTTCGGGCGAAAACAAAAGCGCAAACCTTGAGATTGAGCCAAGACGATGAATAAGCTGCCCAAGGCCCGCTTCAGGGATCTTCATCTTGTCGTAAGGTTGGAAGTTGTTTAGGCCATCAGCCAAGTCCTCTGGAATAATCCAGTTGTTTGGAGCTGCAATCGCAAGAGCCTTTTTCAGGTCTTCGATCTTTACATTGTCCAATCCAGCAACCATAGCCTGGTTCAACAAAAAGTCATTGGCCGTGGTTGTGTAGTACATGCTCAGATTCTGCGCCGGATTGTATTCCGTATACTCTGCAAGCCTTTTATCTCTCTCGGATGCCCTGTCTCCAAGGATCTGAACATTGTTCTTTGCCTGCTTGATAATGGTTCGGTGTGTGTTGAGGTTTTCACCCAAAACATCCCGCATGTAATTTTTTCTTTTTGAAATAGAAGAAAGAAGGCCGCGAGAAAGCGTGCTTAAATTTTCGTTCTTGGAGAGGTAGGGAGACCGAACAACAGTAGAGGCAATCGTAACAAAATTGCCCCTTCCAGCAAGGAAGTCTAAGATTATGTCTTTTTCTATAGCACCCGACTCGTAAGCCGCTATAGCAGCCATTCTCCTTACTGTTTCGCGGTCGTATGGGAGGCCATCTTCTTTTCTTTCTTCACGAATGCCAGGCATAAGAGTTTTAATGTACTCGTCTGTCTCAACGTACAAATTAACAAACCCTTCCTTGGTGTAGTCCTTCAAGTGTGGGAAGCTCTCATAGATTGCCTCGGCCATCACGCTAGGGTTCAGCTTCTGGAAGCCGGACATAATAATGGCAATGGATTTCGCAAACCTAGCCATAGGCATATCAGCAAGAAGCTCACCTGCATCAATATCATCAATGCCTGGGTTTTCCTTCTTGATCTGATCAATCTCAGCATCAATCGTCATTTGCTTGTTTAGTGAGTTGGCCTCAGCATTAAGCCTCTTTTTGACGTCAAAGAACGAACCAATCTCATTCAACCCCTGATTGAAGTAAATTCTTGAGAATGCATCAATAAGGTATTCACCCTCTGCTTCCATGTAGTTTGTCAGGTAAATATCGCTTTCGCTCTCTGTGCCTGTTCTTCCTTTTGCAGCACCAGACTTTACACGCTTGGCTGATTTGCCGCTAATGCCTGCGCTCGTATCCATGTACTTCAAAACAGCATGATGGAAATATCGTGGATCTCGAAGCGTTTCTGCGGGAATCAACTTCAAAGACCGAAGGGCATCAAAAACCTCAAGAACAACCTCATCACGCCTTGATACGGCCTGGCTGACATCAGGTGAGTTTTGAACCTGCAGCTCAAGAGAATCGAAATACCGGTTAAACTGCTCTTCAGATTCAAAGCCGTGACGGGTGTTCTCCCCAAACTTGGAGATAAGGCCAAGCTCAATGTCCTTCTTGATATCCCTGGTGTAGATGTACCTTGAGAAAAGATCGTATCTTTGTGTGTCATTCCCAAGTGGCTCAAGAATAAGCTTTAAGCGGTCGGTGCCAAGAGACACACCAACCTTGGAAGATTCTGTCATCCTCCTTAAAATGTCATCCGCAATCGAATACTGATTCCCAAGCATGTCAGACTTGGTTGTATCAATTCCAAACTGAGAAAGCCATGATGACTTGTTTGTGATCTTGCCAAGCCACTCCATAGAAGCGTTAAAAGCCCTCTCCACCGCTGTCAGCGAATCGTTTGGCGTCTTCTGCCCCTTGGTGTACCTTTCTTCAGCAAACTCTGGCATTTCCGTTCTGGATGGTTTTTCATTAAACGCCATCGCATAGAAGGTGTTGCCGACATTTGTCTGATCCCGGATCATGTCAATCAGAGCATCAATGTCATTTGTCGTGAAAGGGCTAACCCCAAACATGGCCCGAAAGAAACGATTCAAAGCATTCTTGAACTTCCGGTAAAGGCTTGGCGCAATCTTCTCAGATCGATATGAGAGCCACTCGATTGTCGCCTTCTCCAAGCCGTCTTTTGTGCTGGTGTCATAACCATAGTCGTTTGCAATGACTTCAATCTCAGCCCGATATGGGGCAGAATCAGACATCACCTGAACCATGAATGCATCATAGGCAGCAGTGCCAGCGCCAATTTTTTTGACAAGGTTGTCAAACCCCTTGTGCGAAAGCTCATGCACAAGGGTCATGTAGACATCTTTTGTGTCTGCCATGTTCTCGGAGACAATGTAGATTTTACCGTCTGGCCCAACCGCACCCTTCAGGTATTTACCCTTTGGCGTTTGAGGAAGGCCGTCTATGATGTTCTGAGGAAGATCAGAAACCTTTGCAACAACCTGAGCGGTAACATCAGATCCGGCTGTCTTGAGCATCTTGTTCACAATCTGCTGCGCCGTGGAAAGTGGAACCTCACCCGGACTTACAACGCCAAACCTTGCTTCAATAGTTTCCGGCACCGACTCAGATCCGTTGATGGTGTTTTTGGAGACAGCAACAAGGCCCCAAACATCTGACTGAGCATAAAAAGCGCCAGCCGCTTCATTGAAGATTGCGCCCTTGAGAATTTCCCTGGCTTTCTTGTCAGCCTTTCTTGCGGTCTGCTCTTTGCTCAAAATAGTTCCATTAGGACTGACAAGTTCAAAAGAATTTCCCCTTCTAAGAATGTCAAGATACCCCATGTTACGAACGCCACGGAATGACATTGTGGCTGCATAGTCTCCATCTTTGTCTTTTTTAATCATCACCCGGCGGGGCTTATCAATGGAGACCATATCGGACTTGTCTTTGTTCTGCTCGCGCTTTGCCTCAATCTCTTCAGACAAGCCAATCGTTGTGCCGCTTCTTGCAACCATTTCCTCATAAATCGGCAGAACATCAGGGTAAAAGTCCCGAATATAGTCAAGCTCGGTATATTGAGCAGCATCAACAGCGGCCTTCTGATCTTCCCTCATGCTGTCATAAACATCATTAAGCCTCTGTCCAAGGCTTTTGAAAATCAACGGCTCTGACGGAATACTGAAAGCTGGTCGCTCAGAAAGAGATGTTTTCCCATTCAGATATGCATCCATCAAGGAGTTGTCATAATGGGAAATGTACTCAAACTCCGTAATGTCGATATTGTCGAACTTGAACTTGCCTTCTTTAGCCAGCTCTTCCGCATTCAATCCAGTGACAAGACCTGAAACATCTTCCGGGCTCAAGATAGAATATGGCCGAAGGCCCTCCCCAGAGGAAACAGAAGAATAGTATTCTTCTTCGCTCATTTCCTCGTTCATGGAAACATACGTTTCTGACGTTATGACGTCTTCAACTATGGCCTCTGTTTGTGCCTCAATCGACGTGTTTGCTGGCTCAGCCTTGCCAAAAAAATCAAAAAGACTTTGCGGTTCATATATTTTTGACTCTTCCACCATTTCCGTAAAAGAATCAATCACATCAGAAATCACAGGGGCCGCTTCTGGAGGAATAGCATTCGACTCAGACTCAAGAAGAGGAAGGATGTTTGAGTAAAGGCCCTCAACGGAAGACTGGCCAAAAAGCGATTGTATGCTTGGCGCTTGAACCCGTCCTGCAGGAAGCCTGCCTGCTGGCTCACGAACACCAGGAAGCCGGTCTACAGGTAACCCGCCAACCGTTTCCATTTGCTCAACAGTTGCCCCATCCAACGGCCCCTCAATCGCCTCCTGGGTTTCCTGCTGCTGGATCTCCTCTGGAACAATTACCTGATCAAGAAGCGACAAAACCTCTTTAGCAAAAATGTTCTGCTCGCTTCCATCCTCTGTGTATTTCTGAACAATTCTTGCCTCATCACGAAGGTTGCGAAGACCACGCATAAACGGGCTTGATGGCGTCCTGTTTACCTCATCACGCATCTGGCCCTTGATGATTTCAGCCAAACGACTGATCGCTGGTGTTGGGGTTTCTATCTTCCCCATCGCAGCATCAACCGTAGACTCTGGCTCAGGGGAAACATCAACAACATCCTCTGTCAGCCCGTATCCTGGAACCTCAGAAACATCTGTCTCAAAAAGATTCTGAATTTCAGCATCCAGCTCTTCTTGCCGCTTTCCCTCTTCGCTCCTTATGATCTCATCAACATAAACCTGTAAAGCCGGATCTTCCTCATCGTCAATGTCCATTTCATCATCAACAATGATCCCGGTTTCCTCAGCAATCCTTGTTCTAAGGTTTACCGCATCAGGCTCGCTCATGCCTGCCATAGCCTGATTGATTGTCTGGCCTGGGCTTTGAGTTGGAGCGGCTGTTGCCTCTTCATCTGGTTGTGCCGCTGGGGGCGGAGTGGTGCCATCTTCTGTAGTGGCTGGCCTTTCAAACAAAGCCCTTCCACCTTCCGATGCGGCCTGCATTCCACCACCGGCAAGTATCGCCTGTGCCCCAACCTGCTCAATCGCCTCAGCAACACCGGAAACCTTTTCCCTTTTTGCAATATCTGGATGAGCATCAATGGCGCTTTGAAGAATCTGTGTAGCGACCTCTTCCGTCAGCTCGGTTCCGGCAGCACCGGCAGAAGCAATGGCGGCTTTTGTTGCCCGATTACTCAAAGCGGAACGAAGAATAGATGCAGCCTGCCCCGTGCCAACCCTTGCGCCAAGCTCTGCCATCTTCTTGGCGATTGGCTTCATGAATGGAACTGCCTTAGCACCACTGAAAAACAACGGGATCTGGATGACAGCACCAAGGGCAGCGGGAACAGCTTCAGCGGCACCGAAATAGTTGGCCATTTCTGAATATGTTTCACGAACCTTGTCCCAATCTTTTTGGGTAAAGTCCTCGATCTCACCGCGATTCATTGCATCGCGAATGAAGTCTCTCTGCTCCTTAAGGAAGTCAAAACGTGAAGACAGCCCGGCAGGGGCAGCAGACGCAACAACGCCAACCGCTGTTTTTGCTGCAAGTCCTCCAGGCGTAAGGGCAGCTGCCGCAAGGCTTGGAACGTCTTCAATAACGCTTCTTCCAACCTCGCCACCAAGCTTTGCCTTTCCCTCTTTTGGAAGCCCCTTGGCAATCTCTTTCTCAAGATACTCAATGGTTTTTTCGCGCTCGGTTGGGTACAGGCTTGTAAGAGACTCACCGCTTAGCGTGTCATAAACTTTTGCAAGCCTTGAAACAATGATTTCTGGAGTGTATGTCGCAGCATCGTATAGCCCACCATAAAAGCTTGGCGAAACAACAGCGGCTCCGGCCTCTCCAACCGCCCCAAGAACAGAAGACAAAACAGATTTTTCGTCTTTCTTTTTTTCTACGGGGCCAAGAATCCCATCCAGCGGATCAAAACCTTCAGTCGTCTTTTCCTCTTCTGAACCAAGAAGATCATCCAGCAGATCCATATTGCTCCTAAATCAGCCTGTCTCGCTCGTACAAGGCATCATTGTATCGCTTCATTGCATCCAAAACACTTCTTACGTTTCTTTTTTTCTTTGGAGTTGCAAAATGTTCTCTTCTTGCCGAAATTAGGTTTTCTCTCAAAACGTCAATATCTTCGCCCCGGCTTGGACTGGACAAAAGAACAACCTCTTTTGACTCTGGGCCTTGAGGAAGCGTAGAAGGCTTTTCCCCAAATGGCTCTCTCATAACAGCCTCTGCCATAGCATCAATGTCTGACCCCTTTTTTCCTGACATCAATGTGGCGGCTTGAGCTGGAGATGGGATCAAATATTGAGAAACATCATCTGCAACAGAAGATATCTTCCTGCCGATATCCCTTGCACCGTATTTCACGTCTCCATAGGAGGGCATAAATTGAGAAACATCATCTGCAACAGAAGAGACCTTTCTGCCGATATCCCTTGCACCGTACTTGACGTCTCCATAGGAGGGCATGACGGAAGATATTTTTCTGCCGATATCCCTTGCGCCGTACTTGACGTCCCCATAGGAGGGCAGGATTTCAGCGAAAAACTCAAGAGCATCACCACCAACATTCTTGGTGTCTTCCATGATGTTCTCAAGAAAGTCCTCAACCTTTCTTTCCGCAAACGCATCAACGCCGCGATCCTCAACCCTTTTCTGTGTCATCGGATCAAAAGATGGCTCGGCCAACTGTCTCTGCTGGTTTCTAAGGTTTTTCATGCTCTCAGAAAGAAAGTCAACGTCTTTCTGTGACAGCTCAACCGGACGGCCTTCAGGAATTTTTATTTCCACATCTTCCCTGTCCTCTTCTTTTTCTCCTTGGCCTAATTGCCCAGAAAACGATTCAATCATTCCCGTAAGCAAATCAAGGGCTTCTGGAGACTGCAAAAGCATTTGAATAATTTGTTGAGGTGTCATTGTGAAGTTCCTCCCCTAAGGCGGTTTATCGCTTCAATTCTATCATTTTGTCTTGGTGTCTTGTCTTCCATCATTCTTTTTCTTTGCCTGACCTTATTCAGCATGTTTGAGATTTCAAGCTCAATGGCATCAGGACTGGCATTCTCTCCAACAGACCTTTTGATTCTTGAGATAATGCTTGATGCAACCTGGTCCTCATCTATATCAGGAGAGGCTGCCTTGATTTCCTTCAGAAGGGATCGAATAGAAAAAATAGACTCTTCTGCTAAAAGCTGCTCTGCAATCATTGAAGCCGTCTTTTCTAATCCTTTTTCTGACTCTTTTGACTGCTTTGTTTTTTCAGCAATCGCCCTCATTCCAGCCGTAACGGTAGATGCTGGGATTGTTGCATAGTCAAAATTCTCATCAAACTTACCAAGATCAAGACCAAACTGAGAGTAAATGTCATAAAGCTTTTTGCTTGTTTGTGGGCTTCCAGAAAAACCATTGCTTACCGCGCTTAAAACATCGGCCTCAACTTTGGCCTGCCCAAGTATTTGCTCCCTTTTTTCGTCAAAAGAACTGTACTCTTCAGGAAGCCAGTTTGAAAAACCAAACTTTGCTGCGGTTCGATAGTAAGAAGGGTATCCAGCTTCATCAATGTTTTGCCCTGCATCCATCAAAACAGAAATGGTGTTTAACTGCTGAGCAGCAATATCCCTTATATCCTCAGGGCTTCCAGCTCTATATTGAAATGGAGACTGATTAGAAGCGCCTCCGGCTGATTTGCCAGAACGGGCCTTTGCCATCTCATATTGACTAACAATATCAAAAAGCTCTTTTTGACCAGAAACATCACCGTATTCAGCCATAGAGGAAATGGCCGACTCAAAGGTTTCTGGGCGGCGAATGTCAACGCCACGAAGTGCCCTTTGCCTCATCTCCTGAGCTGCAAGATCCCTGCCGCGAGCAATGTCTGACATGCCTTGAATAAAAAAATTAGGATTCCCATTCATTACGAAAACCAGCCTTTCTCCTGACCATATCCAACAATACTCCCAATGCCACCCAAAAGGCTTTGTTGGTACTGTTGGTTGGCTTGCGATTGACCTATGGCCTGATTTGCAAAGGCCGATGCTCTTTGTTGGCCAGCAGTAGCATAGCCCTGTCCAAGAGCCTGGGCACCACGGCCAATAATGTTTGCCGCACCAGCAGCAGAAGAGGCCCCAAGGCCAGCCGCCTGACCTGCGGCAGATTGGCCAGATTGACCAGACAAAGCGGCAAGATAGTTGTAATAGTCGGCCTTCTGTTTTTGCTCAAAAGCCTCGTAGTCCTGCGCCGCAAGACCTTGGCCATATTGCTGAAGAGCCTTCATGGTTTCACCGGAATCAACTCTTCCTCGCGCAGCAGCTCCGCGCTCAATAGCCTTCATGCCCTCGTCAAGCCGGAACTGATAGCCGGGGGATTGAGTATATTCAACAGCCTGTGGCCCACCAATCGCTGCAAGTCCTCGATTGTATGACTCTGCAAGCCTTCTGCTTTGTTCGTATGCTTCCTGCTCTTTTGCAACCCTCTGGGCCTCTTGTGCCTGAAGGGACTCAAGCTCGGATGTTGCGCTGGCAATGGCCTGGTATTGCGGCTGTGACATAGCCTGGACCTGTGATGCTATTCTTTCTAAAAAAGACTGATGAGGAAGATATTGACCACCTGCAAAGTATTGTTGTTGTGCAAGAGTCTGGTTTGCCTGTATCTGTGACTGGGCTTGTGCAATTTGGCCCTGAAGCTCAGCAATCCTCGCAGCACTCTCTTCAGGTGCGGGGCTTGCTGTAAACTCAGAAACGGTCATTCTGGACGGGGCAAGATAAGCCCCACCTGTTGGTGTGTAGGAAGCAAATCCTTCATACGTCACAACGGGAGGCCCTGCGGCAAGAAGAGCCTGAGCGCGACCATAAGACTCCGCCCCACCCTGAAGGTATGGCATAAGCATTCTCATGTCGTTTTCGTATTGTTCACGCGAAAGCGCCAAAGCCTCCTGGCTTGCCTTGTATTGAAGGTCGGCGGCGTACTCAGTTGCCCCCGCAGCCTGAGCGCCAGCAGCACCAACAGCTTGTGCCTGAGACTCTGCGGACTTTTTTGCAGACCTCGCGCCAATAATACCAAGACCGGCACCAATTGCACTTGCAACTCCCATTACTCACGCTCCATAAAATATGTTGACTCTTTTTTCTTAAAGCCAAGCCGCTTATAAAGAGAATGCATTCTTTTGTCTAAATGCTCTTCAAGTGTCAATGTAACCTCAAAAACATTTTTAGATACACAATCTTCAATGGTTTTTTTCAAGAGCTTGATAGCCCAAATCCCACTGCGATACCTTGGAGTGACATACCACCACGCCTCAGCAGCAAGCAACACAGAATGATTAAACGGTGGCGGTGAAAGATAAAAAGCGCAAACACCAACAACACTGCCCTTTGGACACAAAAGAATATTTTGAAAAAAGTTTTCATTATCAATGGCAGCAAGCATAAATTCCTTTGTATCTTCTTCAACAAATGGAATTTTTGACATGGTTGAGATTTCTGCAAACTCTTTACATACAGAAACAACTCCATCAATATCTTCTTTTGTGTACTGGCGAATTATCATGTGATAGTGTTTCCTGAAATCAAAACATTGATACTGGCAGCAGAAGAGGCCAGAGCCTGAATACTATCGCCAGCCTCAAGAACCTGGCCAATCAAAGCACCAACAATCTCATTCTCACCCTCAGAAAGAGAAGACGCATCAACAATCATGTTCGATGTTGTGGCAGTATCCCCAGACGGAACAAGATGAACCGTGTAGGTAATAACACCACTTCCGGCGTTTGTCGCAACACAGGTTGTGATGCTTGTTTTTGTGCCAGCAGGAGAAGTATAAAGAGTGCTTACCGTATTTCCAAGCTGGTCTGGCCCATACAGGCGTTTGGCTTGTACCGCCATGCTTCACCCCTAAGTAGACATTTGTGTTTCAAGGTCAGAAATTCTTTTATTCAGTTTATCATAGAACTGGTTGACAATCGCCCCAACAATTAAATCCTGCTTTTCGCTTTTAATCGTAATGTTGTTAGTCACAGACCCCAAATCGCCAGGCTTCTTTTTTTTGTCAGAAACCGGTGGCGTTTTCCCCTGAATCTCAAGAGCCGAAATCCTTTGGTCTAAGCTTTCAAGCCGAGAAAGAAGCTGAACGGCAATCCCGTCCAACATTGACCTTGTTCCAAGGTCTGTTGAAGCAAGAGAAGCATTGGAAACAACCTGAAGCTGTGACAAAAAAGTAAGCCACTCACGAGTAACATAACCCCTTGCGTCAATGAACTTAGAGGGCGGTGGTGGTGGCTTTTGGACAGGCTTTACGCTTGATGTCGTCATTATGTCCCCAATTCTGTTGGACTGATATCTGCAATCGCCTTAATAAAAACAACAGGGCGTGACGTATTTGCTTGAACCTTAAACAGACGAAAACGGAAAAGGCCAAGCCTTCTGAACTCAACCTCTGTGCTGAACTCACCAATCTTTCCAAGAGAAACAGTTTGAGGATATGACCAGTTGTTGCCGCCATCGTCAGAATAGGAAAGGCTGAACTTCGGATCATTGTCTTCTGGATCAGAACCGTTGTCACCAACCCCGACCTGCATCACAAGGCGAAGGCTTTTCATCTTCAAACGGATCTCACGATCATGGATGTATGGAGTTGTCATCTCGCGATTTATCTTGCGACCATCCTCAGATCCATAGGACTCAGACATTTTGTATATTGCACCATCGTTTATAGAGCCAACGTAGTTTGTCTTCCCGTCAAAAGCTAAGCAGTTTGAAAGGTGGCGGCCCATCCCAACAGACTCCCTCTTGTGCCACTCACCCGTCGATGCATCAAATACCCACGTCTTGTCCTCAGAGGGAAACGTCAGAACATAAAACGCATGGCCACGCTCATAATA
>Ga0213866_10000649_pt1 | contig 27311 bp, 26 predicted proteins | sample PICome_11_FD_160079 | JGI IMG/M metagenome (GOLD analysis project Ga0213866, IMG submission 160079) | Coastal seawater microbial communities near Pivers Island, North Carolina, United States - PICO284 | ecosystem: Environmental > Aquatic > Marine > Coastal | place: USA: North Carolina... | reverse complement strand
TCGCTATAAGCTGATGGCGGCACTCGGGGTGCGCAATATTGCCGGCTATAACCGCAAAATTGAGGATGCTGAAAAGAGCGGCAATCCTATTGCAGACCCGCTGTGGGTCTTTAATCCGGATGAAATGGGTTGGGATGAAACTCAAGAGCCTCCAGAGGCGCCGCTCTTAGAAAAATTGCCCTACATAGTTGTAGTGGTCGATGAATTTGCCGATATGATGATGATTGTTGGCAAGAAAGTTGAGCAGTTGATCGCCAGAATAGCCCAGAAAGCGCGAGCTGCCGGTATTCACCTTATTCTCGCTACTCAGCGCCCCTCTGTTGATGTGATTACCGGTTTGATCAAGGCCAATGTGCCATCCCGCATAGGCTTTCAGGTTTCATCCAAAGTCGATTCCAGAACTATTCTCGATCAGGGTGGGGCAGAGCAGCTTTTGGGTCATGGTGATATGCTATTCCTGCCACCTGGCACTAGTGTCCCAGAGCGGGTTCACGGTGCCTTTGTCGATGATCACGAAGTGCATCAGGTGGTGGCGGATTGGAAGCGTCGCGGCGAGCCCACTTATCTCTCTGAAATAACCGACGAGGCAGCAACCTCAAATGTTCCAGTGCCCGGATTTAGCACTGAAGACAACGGTCAAAAAGATGATGAGAGCGATCCTCTTTATGACGAAGCAGTGGAATTTGTGATTGAAAGTCGCAAAGCGTCGATATCCTCAGTACAGAGAAAACTCCGAGTCGGTTACAACCGAGCGGCGCGTCTGATTGAGCAAATGGAGGCCAGTGGCGTGGTCAGCCCAATGAATACAAATGGCAGCAGGGACGTGTTGGTGCCCTCTCGAGGTCGTAGTTAGATGCTCGATAAGGTCCAGGTACTCGGCAGAGCGCTATTGGTTTTTGCAGCTTGCACTGTATTTCCAGTGCAGGCTGAAAATAGCCTAACAAATCCTAATTTGAGCCAGTTGTTAAGTCCAATTAAAACCATGACTGCAGCTTTCACTCAGACCGTCACTGACGCTAAGGGTGTTGTGTTACAGGTGTCAAGTGGCGAATTGTCTCTAGCCGAACCCAACCGTATTCGCTGGTCTGTCAATCAACCTATGCCTCAGCAAATTATTAGCAACGGCGTACGTATCTGGCTGTTTGATCCCGACCTCGAGCAAGTTATTATTCAAGCCTATGACCCCAATCTGGCGGCAACCCCGGCGGGTTTGTTTTCAGGGGATTCAGAGGCCATAAACAGCGCCTTTACTGTGACCTATGACCAGAGTGTCTCGGCAGTTAACTCGTATATCTTGACACCTAAAAGTAATGATGCGCTCTACCAATCACTGCGCTTTGATTTCTCAGAGCAGCAACCACAAGCACTAGCGTTTATCGATTCACTGAACCAGACTACTCGAATTGAGTTCAGTGATGTGTTGCTCAATCCAACACTGGCTGATAAGCTTTTTACCTTTGAGATTCCAGACGGTATCGATGTTATCAACCATGTCGACTGATCTGTTTTCTCAGCAGGGCTACCAACCACTTGCCTCCCGCCAACGACCCAATGATTTGCAAGAGTTTTACGGTCAGTCGCATATTCTAGGGGAGGGCAAGCCGCTGCGCGAGGCTATCGACAGAGGCCTGCCTCACTCGATGATTCTCTGGGGTCCTCCGGGGGTTGGCAAAACCACACTGGCAAAAATAATCGCAAACCGATGTGATGGGCATTTTGAGACCATCTCCGCAGTCTTGTCTGGCGTCAAGGAAATACGCGCCGCAATAGCCTCAGCACAACAACAGCGAGATATGCACAACCGCAAAACGATTCTTTTTGTCGATGAGGTCCATCGTTTTAACAAGTCTCAACAGGATGCATTTCTACCCTACGTAGAGGACGGTACTCTGATTTTTATCGGTGCCACAACCGAGAATCCATCCTTTGAGCTCAACAATGCACTGCTCTCCCGCTGTCGGGTCTATGTATTAAAAAATCTTACCACTGAAACCATTAAAACCCTAATCAAGCGGGCACTGCCTAATTTATCGAATGCCACTAATGACGTAGTCAATATTGATGTTAAAGCTCTTGATATGCTGGCTAGTGCTGCTGATGGCGATGCCAGACGCGCACTCAATCTCTTGGAAATCGCCTCCGACTTAATCGGTGATAGTCAATCGGCCACTGGCATTGACCAATCGGTAATCGAACAGATATTGACTACCAGCCATCGTCGCTTTGATAAAAACGGTGAGTATTTCTACGATCAGATCTCGGCACTGCATAAATCGGTGCGCGGCTCTGACCCGGATGCCGCGCTCTACTGGCTGTGCCGGATGCTAGATGGTGGCTGTGATCCACTGTATATCGCCCGCCGCATGGTGCGCATCGCCAGCGAGGATATTGGCAATGCCGATCCCCGCGCTCTGGAGATTGCCCTCAACGCCTATCAAGCCCAAGAGCGATTGGGCAGTCCCGAGGGTGAGCTGAGTCTCGCTCAGGGAATAGTTTACTTGGCCATCGCTGCGAAGAGTAATGCAGTCTATACCGCGTTTAAGCAGGCCATGACGGATATCAAAACCCTTCCCAGCTATGAAGTGCCCCTGCATCTGCGCAACGCCCCCACTAATCTGATGAAAGAAATGGACTATGGGAGTGGCTACCGATATGCCCATAATGAAGAGGGCGCCTATGCCGCAGAAGAAAATTACTTTCCACCCGAAATGGCGGGCAAGCAGTACTATGTCCCCACCGATCGCGGCCTTGAAAGCAAAATAGCTGAGAAACTGAACTATTTGCGCTCCCTCGATACAGCGCAAAAGGATAATAACTAATGCAGTGGCTGGCGGTTGCAATTGGCGGCGCACTGGGTGCTGTCTGCCGTTATGGTATAAGTTTTCTGCTGCCACACCATACCAATCAATTTCCCTATGCCACACTGGGCGTCAATGTGGCCGGCAGTCTAATTATAGGTATTCTATATGTGATTATTCTTGAGCGAGGGGTGCTGCCTGTAGAGGCGCGAAATCTGTTGATGGTTGGATTTTTAGGTGCACTGACAACTTTCTCAACATTCTCGCTCGATGCCCTAGTTCTGTGGCAAAATGACCAGCAACTAATGGCACTGGCCTATGTGATCGCCACACTGGCTCTTTGTCTGCTTGCCGTCAGCGGCGCTATCTGGCTAACTCGATTGTTTTAAGGAACCTATTATGCTCGACCCGAAACTGTTGCGTTCGGACCTAGACAACATTGCACAGCGACTCAAAATAAAGGGCTATGATCTCGATTGTCAGCGCTTTGAGGCCCTTGAGTCAGAGCGCAAGGTGCGGCAGCTGGCAGCTGAAAACGCCCAGCGCGAGAGAAATACCTACGCTAAATCCATGGGCGCACTGATCGCTGAGGCCAAGGCTAAGGGAGAGGATATAGCAGACCTTAAATCTCATGGCGAAAAGCTTAAAAATGACTGTGCCACCGCTGAGGCGAAACTGAACGAGATCCAGCAGCAACTGGATCAGCTACTCTATGAAATCCCTAATGTTCCCGACAGCACAGTGCCAGCCGGTAAAGATGAAAGCGACAATGTCGAGATGCGCCGCTGGGGTACGCCCCGTGAGTTTGATTTTGAGATCAAAGACCATGTGGATTTAGGCGCAGCCATTGATAGCCTAGACTTTGATCGAGCTGCCAAGATCACTGGCTCTCGCTTTGCCCATATGGCGGGCAGTTTGGCCACGCTTCACCGTGCATTGACCCAATTTATGCTCAATACCCATATTCAAGAACACGGCTATCGCGAGGTCTATGTGCCCTATATTGTCAATCGCGATTCTCTGTTCGGCACTGGTCAATTACCCAAATTCGAAGAAGATCTGTTTAAACTGGATGATGAGCGGGATTTCTATCTAATTCCCACCGCCGAAGTGCCGGTGACCAATATTCACCGCAATGAAATATTGGAGAACCTACCGGTAAAATATGTCTGTCATAGCCCCTGTTTTCGCAGTGAGGCCGGCAGCTATGGGCGTGACACCCGGGGTATGATTCGCCAACACCAGTTCGAAAAGGTTGAAATGGTTCAATTTGTGCACCCAGATCAGTCGGAAGAGGCTCATGAAACGCTAACCGCACAGGCCGAGGCTATTTTGCAAAAGCTCGAGTTACCCTATAGAACCGTTGCTCTGTGCGGTGGCGATCTGGGCTTTTCCGCTGCCAAGACCTACGATATCGAAGTCTGGTTGCCGTCGCAAAAAACCTACCGTGAGATCTCCTCTTGCAGTAACTTTACCGACTTTCAGGCACGGCGCATGAAAGCCAGATTTAAAAATACTGCCGGTAAACCGGCGTTTTTACATACCCTCAATGGCTCTGGACTCGCGGTAGGACGAACGCTGATCGCCGTGATGGAAAACTATCAGCAGGCCGATGGGTCAATTCTGATCCCTGAGGTATTGCAGCCATTGATGGGCGGGCAGACACAGATTGCCTGATGGACTTTTTGCCTCTCTTTCACAACCTTAGGGGCCGGCGTGTCCTTGTTATTGGCGGCGGCGAAATTGCACTGCGCAAAGTTCGTCTGGTGAGTGAAGCCGGTGCGCTGATAACCCTAGTTGCCAAGGATTTTTGCGATGATTTACTGGCCCTGGCGGCTGAAGATAGACAGCGCGGCGATCACCCCTATGAGCTTATCACTGATAGTTATCAGCAGTCTTATATTGATAAGTTTGCAGATGCTGCCTTAATAATCGCAGCGACCAATGATACTGAAGTCAATCGCCAGGTATCAGCCGATGCACAGGCCGCCCATAGACAGGTCAATGTGGTCGATGACCCCGGATATTCCACAGTTATTTTTCCCTCTATTGTCGATCGATCGCCGATTCAAATTGCTATCTCCAGTGGTGGCGATGCGCCGGTTCTCGTGCGCTTATTGAGAACCCAACTGGAGAGTCTTATACCCGCTGGCCTCGGCAAGTTGGCGGCGCTTGCTGGCCGCTACAGAGACAGGGTTAAAGCTATTTACAGTAATGGGTCAGATCGCAAGGCCTTCTGGGAAGAAGTTTTTAATGGCCCAGTTGCTGAACGGGCCTACGCGGACAATCTCGATGTTGCCGAAAGCCTGCTTAAAGCCAAATTAGACACTGGAAAACCCTTTGCTACCGGTGAAGTGTACCTAGTGGGTGGTGGGCCCGGAGATCCGGACTTACTGACCTTTAAAGCACTGCGGTTAATGCAACAGGCGGATATCGTCCTCTATGATCGCCTAGTCTCAAAAGAGGTGCTCAATTTAGTTCGCCGCGATGCAACCCGTATCTTTGTCGGCAAGACTGCCGGTAATCATCCAGTGACTCAGGACAATATCAATCAAAAATTAGTCGATTATGCCCGTGAAGGCCATCGGGTGGTTCGCCTTAAAGGCGGAGACCCGTTTATCTTTGGCCGTGGGGGAGAGGAGTTGGAAACCCTTGCCGAGCACCATATCCCGTTTCAAGTGGTCCCAGGCATTACCGCAGCCTCCGGTTGTGCCAGCTATGCGGGGATTCCACTGACCCACCGCGACCATGCTCAATCGGTGCGCTTTATTGCCGGTCATCTGCGATCCGGCAAATTGGATCTCAACTGGCAGGATCTGGCCCAGCCCAATCAAACCTTAGTTTTCTACATGGGCCTCAACGGCATGGAAACTATCTGCCAACAACTTGTGAGACATGGTCTGCCAGATAATACGCCGGCGGCCTTAGTAGAGAAGGGCACTTCCGACAGACAACGGGTGTTTACTGGCGATTTAAATACCCTGCCAGAGACTGTTCGTCACGCTGAAGCCAAGGCCCCGACACTGCTGATTATAGGCACTGTGGTCAGCTTGCACGCTAAACTGCAGTGGTTTGGTCAATCCTCATTAAAGGCAGAATAGTCAATGAATTTTGATTTTGATCTCTTTGTTATAGGTGCAGGTTCGGGCGGTGTCAGAGCCGCGCGCATGGCGGCATCAATGGGCAAAAAAGTCGCGGTGGCTGAGGAGCGCTATCTGGGTGGCACCTGTGTCAATGTCGGCTGTGTACCGAAAAAGTTGTTTGTCTATGCCTCCCAGTTTTCAGAGTTATTTGAGACCAGTAAAGGCTTTGGATGGGATTTAAAAACCAATACCGAGTTTAACTGGTGCCGGCTAAGAGACAACAAAACCGCTGAAATACAGCGTCTTAACGGTATCTATCAACAGTTATTGGATAATAGTGGTGCCCAGATAATAAATGGCACAGCTAAGCTCGATGGCCCTAATCAGGTGGTGGTAAATGGGCAGCGTTACCGTGCTAAAACTATCTTAATTGCCACAGGCAGCTGGCCATTTATCCCCGATTTTCCCGGCAGTGAACTGGCCATTAGCTCCAATGAGATGTTTTACCTAGAACAGCTGCCAGAGCAGGCAGTGGTTGTAGGGGGAGGTTATATCGCCGTTGAATTTGCTGGAATACTCAATGGCTTGGGCGTGGAAACTCATTTGATTTATCGCGGGGATAAGCTGCTTAAAGCTTTTGATAATGAAATCAGCGAGAAAGTACGGCAGGGTATGGAGGCCAAGGGCATTGCGATCCACTTGAATACCGAAGTTGAAAAAATGACCAAAAATGGTCAACAACTCAGTATCACCTTGAATGACGCTAGTGTGATTCAATCAGGAATTGCGCTATACGCCACTGGGCGAGTGCCGAAGACAGATAGCCTAGGATTAGAAACTACCGCGGTAGAGCTCAGCAGTCAGGGTGCCATTGTTGTGGATAATCATTTCAGAACCAAAGAGCCCAGTGTTTATGCCCTTGGAGATGTCATTGACCGCGTTCAATTAACCCCAGTGGCTATTCAGGAGGCTATGGTGCTATTGGATTATCTGTATGGCGAGGGGCGGTTGGAAATGGACTATAACAATATCCCGACCGCAGTGTTCTCTCAGCCTGAATTGGCGACTGTGGGCCTAACAGAGGCCCAGGCGAAACAACAATACGACAATATTCAAGTTTACCGATCCGACTTTAAGCCCATGCTGCAAACCCTAGGTGGTGGCAGTGAGCGGATCTTTATGAAGCTGATAGTCGATCAAGCCAGTGATAAGGTAGTTGGCTGTCATATGGTTGGTGAGCATGCTGCAGAGATTATTCAAGGGCTGGGTATCGCTATCAAAGCAGGGGCTACCAAAGCGGATTTTGATCAAACTATTGGCATTCATCCGTCGGCTGCCGAAGAGTTTGTCACCATGCGAAGTTAAATCCTTTAAATTATAAAAAAACAATTGCCTATTTAAGTAGGCTATAGCTATTGGCATATTTCTCTGTATTCAATTTAGCTCTATTGGTTAAAGATTTAAGCGCTATATTTTACTCTATGCTATTTCATAATTTTTAGCGAACTAGTTGCTTTTATTTTTTTTGCATCTAACCCTAAATGACGCAATGAAAAACAGTAACCAGATACCCCCGCCAGAAGCCTCTATAACTAGATTTTTCCCTGTAATACGTAGTTTTTTTATCTTTTTGACTATTCTAGCCTAACGCTTAAACTTATAAGTTCTAATGGATAACCTACGGACATCCGGTTTATTTCCAAGGCGGGTGTCCCGTACCCTTAAACAAACCAATTCATGCATCGAAGAATAAGATTTACTCAATCATTCCTAGTTACTGCTATTTGGTTACTTCGCTCTATAAAAATACAGCGGTAAAGATAATTATTTAAAGAAAGTTAATTCTCAGTCTCCAGCTGTAACTAAAGACCCCCACAATTAAGACTTATCACTAAGGGAATTCCCATAAAGATAGTCTTTTTGTCATTCTTGACATAAACTATTTTCCTCGCCAAAAGAGTGAATAAGAATTATTACAGGATGAATGTAGCGTTGGTGTAGTGTTCAAATTATCAATAACAGAATATTGGCGTAAAATGCCGAACAAAGCAGTGGAGTGAAAAAAATTGCAACACAAAGTAGCAGGTGATGGCCGTCGTGCGCGAAGAGCGCGCAGTCGGCAGGCTATACTTGATGCCACCTATGAAATCATGGAGGAGGGGATTCTTGCACCGACATCACAGGATATTGCAGACCGCGCTGGGGTTGATATTCGTACGTTATTCCGCCAATTTCAAGGTATGGATGACCTCTATGCCGCTGCAAATGATTCAAAAAGATCATTATATGATGCCATGTTTGCCCCCAAGAGCTGTGAGGGTTCATTTGATGAGCGCCTTTTGCAGGCTGTTGAGCAGCATGCAAGCGGTTATGAAGAACTAAGAAATGCCTTCCTGCTAACGCTGAATCAACGCTGGCGGTCGCCTGTATTGCGTGAAAATTATGCGATGGAGAACCATAGATTGCGCAGAGGTTTAGAGCTCTGGCTGCCCGAACTAAATTCAATGCCACAATCTATCCGTGAGGCTGTGGATGCAATTGCCTCTTTTGAAATGTGGCACCGGCTTCGTGAAGATCAGCATCTGAGCATAGATGCAGCAACTAAGATTATCTACGATACATTGAAGCGACTTACTACTGAACCATAGCCAGTACTGCTATTAGTGTGCGCAATTATCATCTATCCCTTAATGCCATTAGAATTTAAGCTATAAAAAACATTGCTAATTCGCTATAACCTACTGTAATAGCTATATTTTTCTAGACTTTCCGGATCTTGCCCGCTCCTTCATATCCGACTGAATATAAACCTGATCTGTAGTACCCATACTGGCATGACCCAGATCATCAGCCATATGCTTTAGGGGCCTTGAGTTGATATCCTGGGAAGCCCCCGTATGGCGCAGCCAGTGGGTGGTTGCCTCGCGGAGAGCCTTGGCTTCATCAACAAAACCCTCAGAGACCATTTTGTCATAGGCAATATCAAAGGCCTGTTGAACAATCCGTCGCAATTGCCTGGATGTCATGCCGCCAGAGCCACGGTTTTTAACCACTAAGGGCGAATTACTGCCAAAACTCGAAGTTAATTGGACACGATATTGTTGATAGCGCTCAATATACGGAAATAGGGCGCTTGGGACCGAGACATCGCGAAGCTTATTACCTTTGCCAAGCACTTTAAGCCAGTGGTTGCCCTCTGAATCTTGCCAGAAATGCTGCCAAACGGGCTGCCAATTGGGGCGGTCAGAGAGTTCAGATACGCGTAAATACAGGGTTTTGAGCAACGCGACAACAAATAACATACGCTCATACTGGGAATTTAAGTCGGCAGCAGCGCGTGTACAATCCAGCACATATTGCCACTGCAGATCGGACAAACGTTTAACACTTTTTTGCGTTGCGCCTTTGATTAAGTAGGGTGATTGCTTGCGGATAGCAGGAATAGGGTTGCCAACAGCGTATCCCTCATCCACTAAATAGTCGTAAAAACAGGCAATCGCCGAAAAGCATATTTTCATCGCTTCACCAGAGAGAGTATGGCCAGACTTGTGGGGTGCAATATCTGAACCCCCTGCCAGTGCCTTTTTTCGGTCCTTTTTACTTATTTTGGCAACAAATGGACGCCAGTTTTCATTTTGACGATATTTTCCACCGATTGCTTTAAAGCGTTCCTGTACAGAATCTCCAATCCATTTAGGATGTGGTTTGTGGGCGAAATCAAAATAATTCTCTAAATCAGGTCTTCGCAAATCAACAACAGATTTCTCAGCTTCAGTCCAAGCCCATAACAATAGCCGCTCAACTTCATTGCGATAACTGCGATACGTGGCTTCACTTTTGCGGCTGTAGCTTCTTAAAAATGCTTGTGTATGGAGGTAATCCTGATTGATGGCGGGTATCTGCTTGCTGAGATTATCTATAAAACGCTTAGAATCGGGATAGTCGTCCAACATAGCATGACCTGGAGACGAGCGTACGAAAGCTCTGTGCGCATCGAATAACGGTGTGGCATTGAAGGAATTTTTTCTACGCAAAATCAGTTACTCACTACAGTGATTGAGATTGAAAATGGATAAAACATCAATAATGGTACTTTAACAGCCCCTTTTTGCCCTGTCTACTTATGTCCACTAATTGAGATTAGAGGAATTAAGGAGATTAGGTTCCAGTTCCCTACTGGAATATGGTTAACTAATCTGAACTATGCTGATATTTTGTTATCGCTAACATTTATTCCGTATAATGTTTTAAATTCAAAGCCTGAACTTTACTAGCCCCTATGCGCCATTTAGTTAACGCAATCGTCTTAGCCTGCTCATTAAATGCCATTACTGCGGTAACCGCAGAGTCTGAGCTGGCGCCAATTAAACCGGAATCTGCTCAGCCCAAAGTCTTTAGAGAGATCGTCAATCGCCTGGCAACCAAACACTACCGAATTAAACAGGTGGACGATGCCCTCTCCAGTGATTACTTAGCCGCCTACATCGAGACCTTGGATCCGCTCAAACGCTATTTTCTGAGCAGTGATATCCAAGAGTTTAATCAGTGGCAGTACAAGTTGGATGACTTGGCAAAGCGCGGCGATGTGACTGTAGGGTTTTATATCTTTAACCGCTTGAGAGAGCGTGCTACGGCGCGCCTTCAGCACAATATAGATACGCTTAATAATCAAGAATTTAGATTTGATTTTGAAACGGACAGAACAATTACCCTAGATGCTGAAAAACGTCTGTGGTTTAACACTGCCGCTGAGGCCGACGCTTTTTGGATTGACAGCCTACAGGACTCGATGATCCGTTTGATGCTCAGTGATAAGGATCAAATGGAAGCTCGTGAATTGCTGATTAAACGCTATCAAACGCAATTGACGCAGTATCAACAGCGCAATAGCGACGATGTATTTGAGCTGTACAGCAATGCCCTAGCCTCTCTGTATGACCCGCATACTGCTTATTTTTCACCGCGAACGACTGAAAATTTTCAGATTAATATGTCCCTATCCCTAGAGGGAATCGGCGCAGAGCTGACCACCAAAGACGAATATACCGAGGTAGTTAGGTTAATACCCGGTGGCCCAGCCGATCTTCAAGGGATCCTCAAGCCAGAGGATAAAATAGTCGGGGTGGGTCAAGATGACCAGGAAATTATTGATGTTGTGGGCTGGCGTATCGATGACGTGGTAGAGCTTATAAGAGGTGAAAAAGGCTCGGTGGTGCGACTGCAAATAAGCACCAATGCCGATACACCGAAAATTGTCTCGATTGTCCGTGACCGCGTGAAACTGGAGGACAAATCAGCGCAAAGCCAGGTGCTGGAGATAGAATCTACCGATAATAATTACAAGCTGGGTATTATCGAGATTCCCACTTTTTATATGGATTTTGAAGCCTATAGAAAACGAGATCCCAATTTTAAAAGCTCATCGAGAGATGTCTATAAGCTGTTGCAAGATCTGCAGGCACAGCAGGTAGATGGTATTGTGCTAGATCTAAGGAATAACGGCGGTGGCTCGCTATTTGAAGCCACTGCCCTCACCGACCTATTTATCGATTACGGGCCCGTGGTGCAAATTCGCAACGCCGATCAGCGCATCTATCGCAACCACCGAGCGAGCTCAAAAGCCGTTTATTCTGGCCCCCTATTAGTGCTGATTAATCGACTCAGTGCCTCCGCTTCAGAGATCTTTGCCGGCGCTATGCAGGATTATGGACGTGCTCTGGTGGTTGGCAGTCAGAGCTATGGAAAAGGCACGGTACAGGATGTGACACAGCTCAGTGCCGGCCAGCTCAAGCTGACCATCTCCAAATTTTACCGCGTTTCCGGTGACAGCACTCAACATATGGGCGTAGTTCCGGATATCGCCTTCCCGTCACTCTACAATATCGAAAAAATCGGTGAGAGCCAAAAAGATCACGCCCTACTCTGGGATCAAATTCACAGAGTTCCCCATCAACAATCAAACCAGCTTCAAGCATTGATTCAACCCCTGCTTGCCAAGCATCAACAGCGTGCCTATCAAGAGCCGCATTTTGCTCAAATGGTCGACCAACTGCATCTCACTCAGACCTGGCAGGATGAGCAAACTCTGTCACTGAATCTGCAACAGCGCGAAACCCGAAGTGAGGATCGAGATAATCAGTTGTTGGCCCTTGAAAATAAACGCCGCAGGCAACAGCAATTGCCGCCCTACCCCAGCGTTGAAGCCTGGGAGGAAGAGCGTGATAATCGAGAAGCCGAAGACAAAGAAGATCTAATCACCGCAGAATCTGACCCCATGTTATATGAAGCTGCACAGATTCTCGCTGATCAGATCAATTTATCCGCGGCCCCTAAACCCACGCCGAAACCTACGGTCGCCAGTAATACTTTTCAAAAAGGTGTGATGTGATGTCTTCCAAGATCATGTCCTTTAACGTCAATGGGCTTCGCTCTAGATTGCACCAGCTTAAGGCAGTGATCGACAACCATCGACCCTCTATTATTGCCCTTCAAGAGACTAAAGTCAGCGATGAAGAGTTTCCCTATGAAGCCATACAAGAACTGGGCTACCACGCAGAAATCTATGGTCAGAAAGGTCACTACGGTGTCGCCCTGCTGAGTCAGGAGAAGCCACAGTCGATACAGCTTGGGTTTCCCGGCGATGACAGGGACTCTCAACGGCGCCTGATTCATGGCCGCTACAGCATAAATAATAAAAATCTCAATATTATTAATGGCTACTTCCCCCAGGGTGAAAGCCGTGCCCACCCTACTAAATTTCCTGCTAAAAGAAATTTTTATCAGGATCTGCTCGATTATTTAAATCAAGATTTCAGCAAAGACGATTTAGTATTAGTCATGGGCGATATGAATGTAGCACCAGCAGAAATTGATGTTGGCATCAAACCTGAAAATGCCAAGCGTTGGTTAAAGACCGGCAAGTGCGCCTTTCTTCCTGAGGAGCGGGAGTGGTTGCAAAGCCTGCTCAATTGGGGTTTGGCTGACAGTTTTCGCAGCCACAATTCAACTGTTGAGGGAGCCTACAGTTGGTTTGACTACCGCAGCCGTGGCTTTGAGCAACAGCCAAAACGCGGCTTGAGAATTGATCTAATACTCGCATCTCTGTCTGTAATGCCCTGCATTGACGATACAGGGATTGATATGGAGATGAGAGGCCATGAAAAACCTTCAGATCACTGTCCTGTTTGGGTCGAGTTAACCCTGTAAGTAAACCTCAGTTAATTTATCGCGTTAAAGTAACCAATAGAATCGTGCAATTCATTATTGCATTTTCCGCAAGGCAATCAACTGACGGAAAAATCGTTGTTGTGTAAGGATTATCTGTGAGCAGACAGCCAATTGAGCAATTTCTAATCTCAGTGGAAAAGCGAGCGCTACAAATGTCAAAGTTAGCGATTGGCAATGCCGATGCATCCATGGATATAGTTCAGGATACAATGCTTAAATTGGTCCAAAAATACTCTCACAAACCCAGTGAGCAATGGCGCCCGCTGTTTTTCCGAATACTCAACAATAAAATTACTGATTACTATCGTCGCCAAGCGGTTCGCAAAAAGATATTTTTTATGGATCTTAAATCGTCAGATAAGGAAGGTGATGATCGCTACTCCCTGGTTGCTGCGGCAAGTCATTCGGATAATCCAGACTTCAAACTACAGAGCGACCGACGCTTAGAGAAACTGATTGCTGCAGTTGGTGGCCTATCTATTAGACAGAGGCAGGTTTTTATACTGCGCTGCTGGGAGGGAATGAGTACTGCAGACACAGCCCGAGCTATGGGTTGCGCCCAAGGCAGTGTAAAAACTCACTATTCGAGAGCGCTACACAATTTGAGACAGATATTGGAGGAATACCGAGATGACTAATCAACAGGAAGCGTTAGGTAGACTCAGACAACAACTTGAGCGCACAGAGGACAATCTGCTGCCTGAGGAAACCATTGCACTGCGCAGAGCCAGAGCCAATGCGCTGTCTGGTGTAGCGCATTTATCCTCGCGCGGGTTTTACCCCAGTATGGCTTTGCTAGCGCTATTAATTGCTACGGCAACGCTGTTTGATACAAGTTTTTATAACTCTGTGAATTCTGAGAGTTTCAATCAGGCTAGTACAAGCTTTGATTCAGCGCCTCAGGCTATTACCGGCTCTGAGACATGGAGCAATAATGAGGACGATGAACTAGATGTCTACTACTGGTTGGCAGAGAGCAGTGAAGAACTAAATGCCCTCTATGGCTGGAATTCCGGCCAATAAAAAAGGGCCGGAATGGCCCTTTTTTTGAACTGATAACCAGTCATTATAGGCTTGAATCAAGCTCTGGCACAGCACTAAACAGGTCAGCCACCAGACCGTAGTCGGCCACCGAGAAGATGGGTGCCTCTTCGTCTTTATTGATTGCGACAATGATCTTACTGTCTTTCATGCCGGCGAGATGTTGAATGGCACCGGAAATTCCGACTGCAACATAAAGATCGGGTGCGACAATTTTTCCAGTCTGCCCCACCTGCATATCATTGGGAACAAAGCCTGCATCTACTGCAGCCCTGGATGCACCTACAGCAGCACCTAGCTTATCGGCCACATTGTATAGCATCTCAAAGTTTTCCCCATTGCCCATTCCGCGTCCACCAGAGATAACAATACCGGCAGCGGTCAATTCAGGGCGATCAGATTCAGCCATCTCTTCGCTAACAAATGCTGATGTCTCAGTATTATGCACAGAGGCTAGCGGCTCTATAGTTGCTGAACCGCCCTCTGCTGCAGCGGCATCAAAAGCAGTCCCGCGCACCGTCAGCACTTTGATTTTATCTGCAGACTGCACTGTGGCGATCACATTGCCGGCGTAGATGGGACGCTTAAAGGTATCTTCACTGATAACTGCGCTGATGTCAGAAATTGCCTGAACATCTAACAGTGCGGCTACCCGCGGCATAATGTTCTTACCAGTGGTGGTCGCTGTAGCCAGGATATGGCTGTAGTTACCGCCTAACTCGGCAATTAAGGGTGCAATATTCTCTGCAAGAAACTTTCCGTAGGCGGCGTTATCTGCAACTATAACCTTGGATATACCGGGAATATTGGCAGCCTGTTCGGCTACCGCTTGACAGGATTCACCGGCAACCAACAGGTCAATATCTCCACCAATTGCCTGAGCGGCGGCCACAGAACTCAATGTTGCAACATTGAGCTGACCGTTATCATGTTCAGCACTAACTAAAACACTCATGAGATCACCTTTGCTTCATTTTTCAATTTATCGACTAACTGGGCCACATCTTCTACCATAATTCCGGCTTGTCTCTGTGCTGGCGGCTCTACCCCCAACAGCGTGACCCGCGGCGCAGTATCAACGCCAAGCTCATCCGGCGTCACAGTATCCAGAGGTTTCTTCTTGGCCTTCATAATATTGGGAAGTGAGGCGTAGCGCGGTTCGTTGAGACGCAAATCAGTGGTCACGATAGCAGGCAGGTTTAGGGCAAGTGTTTGCAGGCCGCCATCAACTTCTCTGGTAACCATGGCCTTGCCATCTTCAATACTAACCTCAGAGGCGAATGTTGCCTGAGGTAGGTCAGCCAGTGCTGCTAGCATCTGGCCTGTCTGGTTATTATCGCCGTCAATAGCCTGTTTGCCCATAATAATTAGGTCTGGCTGTTCTCGATCGATCAGTGCTTTCAGGCACTTAGCAATCGCCAACGGCTCCAAATCGCCTTCTGTGCTAACCAGTAATCCTCTATCAGCGCCAAGCGCCATCGCTGTGCGCAATTGCTCCTGAGCCTGTTGCTGGCCAACCGTGGCAACAACGATTTCACTGGCTACACCCTTTTCCTTTAATCTAACCGCCTCTTCCACAGCGATTTCGCAAAAGGGGTTGATGGACATTTTCACATTGGCTAGATCGACATCAGAATTGTCGCTCTTTGGCCTTACTTTAACGTTGTAATCTACAACGCGCTTAACTGCTACCAATACTTTCATAGTTAACCTTTATAGATTGTTACAGCTGGATCGACGGGCGTACACAAAGTCTACAACCCATAGTTGAATGGCGCCGTATAATGCCTAGAATGACTGCACAAATCAAGCCTTTGGATATCTGGGTGCGACCGGCAGGTCAACGTATCTACTGGGTTTACGCTGGCTATTTTAGATATAAATGTTCAAAATAGCCGCATCAGGCCATCAGCGTTAAAATAGACAGCTGAAATAAACTATCAGACGGGAGACTTATCTTGGAACGCGAATTTATGGATTATGATGTGGTTGTGGTAGGTGCAGGTCCTGCGGGCCTCGCTGCTGCTTGCCGATTAAAACAACTCAATTCAGATATTTCGGTCTGCGTTGTCGAGAAAGGCTCCGAAGTTGGCGCCCATATCCTCTCCGGCGCTGTATTTGAGCCAACTGCTCTCAGTGAACTATTTCCCGATTGGGAAAGTATGGGCGCACCGCTTAAAACGCCGGTCTCAGATGATCATATCTTTGTATTCACTGGGGCTGAGAAGCGTATTAAAGTCCCCGGTTTATTCGCTCCTAAAACCATGCACAACAAGGGCAATTACATCATTAGCTTGGGCAATCTCTGCCGCTGGTTAGCTGAACAGGCAGAAAACCTCGGGGTGGAGGTTTTTCCCGGTTTTGCCGCTGCTGAAGTACTCTATGGTGAGTGCGGTGAAGTAAAGGGTATTATCACCGGCGATATGGGTATCAGTCATAGCGGTGAGCAGAAAGACTCCTACATGCAAGGAATGGAATTGCGCGCAAAATACACTCTGTTCTCCGAGGGTTGCCGCGGCCATCTAGGCAAGGAGCTAATTGCTAAGTACCAGCTGGATAAAGACAAAGACCCTCAGCACTACGGCATTGGAATCAAAGAGTTGTGGAAGGTTCCTGATGATCAACATAAACCAGGATTAGTCGTGCATAGCGCCGGATGGCCCCTGGATGAAAGTAAGTCACTGGGCGGCGGGTTTCTCTACCATTTAGAGGATAATCAGGTCGCCGTGGGATTGATTACCAATCTCTCTTACAGCAATCCTCATGTAAGCCCCTACGATGAATTTCAACGCTACAAGCACCACCCAGAGATCAAGCAGTACCTAGAGGGCGGCGAACGCCTTACCTACGGTGCTCGCGCCCTGCTGAAAGGTGGCTTGCAGTCCCAGCCCAAGATGTCGTTCCCCGGTGGACTGCTAATCGGCGATGATGCTGGCACGCTTAACTTCGCTAAAATTAAGGGCAGCCACACGGCAATGAAATCTGGGATGATCGCCGCTGAAACCGTTGCCGATGCCCTGGCTTCTGATGCTAGCCATACTGACCTTGAGACCTATGGTGAAGCCTATAAGCAATCCTGGGCCTACAAGGAGCTGCATATGCAGCGCAACTTTGGCCCTGCCCAACATAAATTTGGCAGTATTTTGGGCTCTGCCTACGCCTTTATTGATATTAATCTGTTTAATGGCCTGCTGCCGTGGACCATGCGAGATAAAGTCGCCGATCATGAGACGCTAAAGCCAGCAGAACAATGTCCCCAAATCGACTATCCTAAGTACGATGGCAAGCTAAGCTTTGACAAGGCCTCTTCAGTGTTTTTGTCGAATACCAATCATGAAGAGGATCAGCCCTGTCACTTGGTATTGAAAGACCCTGAATTGCCTATCGCCAGTAATCTGCCTCTGTATGATGAACCCGCTCAACGCTACTGCCCTGCGGGAGTTTACGAAGTGGTAGCCAACGATGATGGCAGTCAGCGATTCCAGATCAATGCTCAAAACTGTGTTCACTGTAAGACCTGTGATATCAAAGAGCCGAGCCAAAATATTAACTGGGTAGTACCTGAGGGCTCGGGTGGGCCAAATTATCCCAATATGTAACGTCTAAGCTGGAAGCCAATATTAGATTACGGGCTAGTGAAGGTCATAGTTGGGATACTATGGCCTCTCACCACAGCAGCTTTAGCCTCAGAATTCACCGAGTGAAAAAGAGCCACCCATACTATCGATAACAAGCTGGTTCCCGCCGGTTGAGTCGGCGACCTGATAGCCCCAATCAATCAATTGATAATAGACCGAACGGCTGATAAGACCCATCAGATTATCCCGCACCCTGACTAGTGGGAGGGTTTCTCCCTCTGCAATATTACTATCCATGATAATTGGACAATCCGAGCTGACTATCACTGGATCCTCGGTTTTAGTCTGTAGACAAATTATCTGTTCAGAATTGCGGGTTTGCCGAGTCGCCTGGGTAATGAAAAATGGTGCTACAGTCACATTGATTTGCCATTTTTCCACTGGTGTAACCAAAAAAAAGTTGCCCTGCTCATAAACTAGGATAGTGGAGAACAGTTTGACCATCGCCTGTCGTTTGATTTCCCGTCCCTCATGAATCCATCGACCTTCACGATCAATCAGTAGGTCCATATCACCAGTTTTATCGGGATTCCATAGATGAACTGGCGGAAGCTGCTGCGAGTGCAATGAGACTTGTTGAGTAATATCGGAGAACAGCAATTCGAGGGGGGAGCTCGATCCCTTTTCTGTGGTCACATTCAGGACTTTGGGGTCTGTGAGTTGGTATTGCGATATTGACCGCGGTTACCCATGGTAATACCTATATTGGTGATAAACTCCATCAGCTGCGTATTGTCAGTTCGGTAATTCCAGCTCTTATTAAAACAAAGCTCTACAGCACCTTGGGCCAGAGCCCAACAGGCGAGATAATGGTAGTGCGGCGGCACATCTTCAAGCACATCTCGTTCGATAAGCTTAGTCATCAATTCGGACAGGTCGTCCTCGTTGGAGCGCCGCAGCTGATGTAGTTCTTCAATTTGCTCCGCCAGTAGGCCAGACTCAATCAGGCGAGTTTCGAGATTCTGCATAAGCCGATCTCGCTCTGGGAATTCCAGTCGGGCATTAAAATAGGCCTTTGCCGCGGCTCCAGAATCACCCTCCTCTGCTTGTTCAATACCGCGAGCCAGGCATTCGGTAATGTGTTTTTCATAATCAAAAACAAGCCGGAACAGAATATCGTTTTTGGTGAGAAAGTGTTTATAGACGGTTCCCTTACCAATTCCTGCCTTGACGGCTATTTTCGAAACCGAGACACGATCAATGCTCTGCTCTAGTAGCAGTTGCAGAGTTGCTTTAATAATACGCTGCTCGCGGGCCAGAAAAAGTTTCTTTTTCTCCCTAATTCGCTCGGCACTGGCATTGGTACTGGTCATCTGCAAATCGCTAATTACAAACTAATATCTCTGTTGCTAGCACGAATAAACTCACGCTTTAGGTCATCAAAGGTCTGTACAGCGGGAAACTGAGGGAATTCTTGAATAACATTTTCAGGCGCGTGGAAAAGAATACCCGCATCAGCCTCCGCTAACATAGTTGTATCATTATACGAGTCTCCGGCAGCTATAGTTCGATAATAAATACTTTTTAGCGCAACGATGGCCTGCCGCTTTGGATTTGCCTGTCGCAATCGGTAATTTGCCACATTGCCTGCACTATCTATCTCCAGCTTGTGACAGAGCAATGTCGGGTACCCCAGCTGTTTCATAAGCGGGGTGGCGAATTCATAAAAGGTATCGGAAAGGATGACGACTTGGAAGCGCTCTCGCAACCAGTTGACAAAATCTACTGCACCTTCGAGAGGCTTAAGGGTTGAGATGACTTCCTGTATTTGTGCCAGTCCCAGGCCATTCTCGCGAAGAATATTGAGACGATACTGCATTAGCACATCGTAGTCAGGCTCATCCCTGGTGGTCTTTTTTAACGCCTCAATACCGGTTTTCTCAGCAAAGGCAATCCATATTTCAGGAACTAGGACACCCTCTAAGTCTAAACAAGCAATTTCCACGGATTTTTCCTATAGGTTAACTTCAGTATCACTCTACTGAATTTATACGGTCGACGCAATTTAACAAAGGCAATGTGCGACAAATTAAACGCTTTAAACAAAACATATAAGGTTTAAGCAGGATTTTTAAATCGGTATAACGGGAAGCTAATAGTTATATCCAAACGCTATAGATTTATTAAGAACAGGTTGTATAACCAGCGACGCTTTTCTGCTAATATCCGCGCCGTCAAAAGTCACCTAAAATCCATCAACCAACAATTGGAGAAACTTATCCATGGGCTTAGATTTAGAATTGATCAACAGTCAATTACAGCACAAATCCCCCGATGAAATTGTTCAGTGGGCCCTGCAACAGGGTAACAAGCCTGTTGTAACAACGAACTTTCGTCCCTATGAAGCATCAATTCTGTATGCCTGTGTAAACACTATGGCAGCCATGCCAGTGATCTGGTGTGACTCCGGATATAATACCAATGCGACTTACAGGCATGCTGAGGCAGTGATTAAACAGCTAAGTTTAAATGTCGCACTCTATGTACCACAGCAATCAGCTGCTCACCGCAATGTGGTGATGTCTGGGATTCCTGAAGTGGATACGGAATTGCATGACAAATTTACAGAACAGGTCAAGCTTGAACCTTTCAGCAGAGCTATGGCCGAGCATCAGCCAGACATATGGTTTACCAATCTCCGCAAGGGACAGACAGCCTTTAGGGATTCCCTAGATATTATTACTCAGGGCGCCGACGGCGTGATTAAAGTCAGCCCGTTTTTCTATTGGACAGATGAAGAGCTGGATGCCTATCTTGCGGATCACAATCTGCCTAACGAGCTCGATTACTATGATCCAACAAAGGTCCATGAAAACAGAGAGTGCGGCTTACATACCAGCTAAGGCGATCGCACTCTGCGCTAAAGCATTAAAGAATTAGGCCTGTGCTTGAGGTTATTGCAGGCCTAGTTCTTGAATTTAGTAGGTCGGCAGCTCAATACTGTCAAAGAAATTGACTCGCGCTTGCCTATCGCTTATCGCCGTGACCTTTTCAATCACATCCCTAGTTAGATGCGGGGCGAAAGCATTGATAAAGTCGACCATATAGCCGCGCAGATAAGTCCCTTTGCGGAAGCCAATACTGGTCACACTGGAGGCAAATAGATGACTTGCCTCAATCGCTACCAAATCACTATCTTGCTCATCATCGTAGGCCATATGGGCAACGATGCCTATTCCAAGACCAGCACGAACATAGGTTTTAATCACATCTGCATCGGTTGCGGTGAAAACAACTTTGGGACTTAAACCCAACTCATTGAAAGCGTCATCGAGCTTTGAGCGACCCGTGAAGCCAAATACATAGGTAACAATCGGATACTTGGCAATATCTGCAAGAGAAATTTGTTTAATAGATGCCAGTGGGTGATCTCTCGGAACCAGAACACAGCGGTTCCAACGATAACAGGGCATCATAATCAAATCGGAAAACAGATCTAGAGCCTCTGTGGCTATTGCAAAGTCAACCGTACCATCGGCAGCTTTTTCAGAGATTTGCAGTGGCGTACCCTGGTGCATATGCAGGGACACATTGGGATACTTATCAATAAAGCTTTTAATGACTCTGGGCAATGCATAACGGGCCTGAGTATGCGTGGTTGCCACCGATAAACTGCCGGTTTCGGGACTGTTATACTCTCTAGTAAGCTGTTTGATACTGTCAGCTTGATTGAGGATATTGGTAGCAATTTTAATAATTTGCTGACCAGTGGGTGTTATCTTAGTTAGGTGTTTACCGCTTCGAGTAAAAATCTCAACACCGAGCTCATCCTCTAACAATTTAATCTGTTTGCTGATGCCTGGTTGCGAAGTATAGAGACTGGCTGCAGTCGCCGAGACATTGAGATCGTGTTTGGCTACTTCACAGATATAGCGCAACTGTTGTAATTTCATCGACAATTCCTAGCTAAACCCTTAGATATGAGCTTTACCATATTCGTTTAAGCTATAAAAGTATACAATTTAATTACTTCCTAGAATAGATCACAGTTGCTACAGTGCGCCGGTTTTCTCAATTTTAATCACCACTATGATCGATTTATTATTTTATATCGGCGCTGGGGCAGCTGTAGGATTAGCCATCGGCTTAACCGGTGTCGGCGGCGGATCGCTGATGACGCCTCTGCTCATTCTGTTTGGCTTCCCCTACCATATTGCCATAGGTACCGACCTACTCTACGCCGCCATCACCAAAGCCGGGGGAATGGTTAGCCATGCGCGACAAAAGACCGTTGAGTGGCGTATTGTTGGTTTTCTAGCTGCTGGCAGCATCCCCGCCTCTATACTAACCGCGCGATTTTTAGGTGATGTATTTGCTGATGCCTCTCAGTATGAATCGATTTTGACCCATAGTTTAGGGATTATGTTGGTGCTGACTGCACTGGTGATTTTATTTCGCCCAAGACTGCAAAATCAGGGATTGAATAGACAGATTGTCTCTAAGAAAAATGCCGATGCAGTTGTCTTATTTGCCGGTATCTTCCTCGGAATATTTGTAACCCTCTCATCTGTTGGTGCCGGTGCCTTTGGGGCGGCTGTACTAATGATCTTATATCCCCGCTTAAAAGCTATCAAAATAGTGGGTACGGATATCTCTCATGCTGTACCCCTGACACTGATAGCCGGATTAGGCCACCTGTTTATTCTGGGTAATGTCGATTTTCTATTATTATTCAGCCTTCTTGTTGGCTCCTTACCGGCTATTCATATAGGGACTAAATTAGCTAATCGAATACCTGGCAACCTACTGCAGACAGGAATTGCGCTGTTACTGTTGGGATTGGGCGTAAAATTCGCACTGTTTTAGACCCGCAAAGGTTTTTGAGTCCAATCTCAGAGCTCTTAACCCTAGAATATTTTTCCTGAGAGTCTATTTTTCATTGGCAACGCCGTGGGGCACATGACCAGTGGCTACAAATTCACTGGCTGATGAACAGTGCATCTGTTGATCATCAAAGAACACATCAGCGCCAAAAGACTTCAAGAAGTCGCCCTTAGTTAAACCGCCAAGAAACAAACTCTCGTCGATTCGAACATTCCAATCTCTCAGAGTTCGCACTACCCGCTCGTGTGCCGGTGCGGCGCGAGCAGTGACCAGAGCGGTACGTATCGGGCATTGATCGCTGGGAAATTCAGCCTGTAGTGCTTGTAGGGCCATTAAAAAGTTTTTGAACGGACCAGGATCTAGGGGTGTTCGAGCGGATTGCTTCTCATTTTCAGTAAAGGCATCCAGGCCCTGCTCTTTAAAGATTCGCTCTGAAGCATCAGAAAATAATACTGCGTCACCATCGAAGGCAAAACGCAGCTCATCAGAGCTATTTGAACCGCCCTGTGAGGGTATTAAAGTGGCGGCCGCCATACCCTGATCTAACGCATTGCGCACATCTGCGGCATTGGTAGACAAAAAGAGATGACAGGCAAATGCAGAGACATAGCGATAGGGGCTTCCCCCACCGGAAAATGCTGCTCTAGTGATATTGAGGTTGTGATGGGCAATAGAATTAAATACCCGCAGACCGGTATCAGCGGAATTTCGAGATAGCAGAATAATCTCAACTTTGGGATCACCACCCAATTTTTCATTAATGTGCAATAGCTTTGACGCCAGTGGAAAGGCCTCACCCGGTTCGAGGATCACATCCTCGTGTTGGCGCTGATACTCCGCATAGGCAGCGACGCCCTCCTCTTCATACACCCTATGGCTCTCTCGCATATCGAAAAGCGCGGTGGAGGATATAGCAATAACCAGTTTAGGACTCTGTTTCTCAGACATTTTAGCGCTCGTGATCGACAGTTTCAGCGCGGATTTCCGGCTGAGCAAAATAAGTTCGAGTCAATTTAAACACCACAGGAGAGAGAAAGATTAATGCGATCAGATTGGGGATTGCCATCAGTCCGTTGAGCGCATCTGACAGCTTCCACACCATATCGAGCGTCATCTGCGTGCCTAGAAACACGCCCACTACCCAGATAATACGGTAGGGAACAATGATTTTCGGGCCTACCAAAAACTCCGCACAGCGCTCACCGTAGTAGCTCCAGCCCAGCATAGTGGTAAAAGCAAACAATACGATACACACAGCGAGGATATTAGCACCATAGGGTAGACTACTATTAAATGCCCCTAATGTCATAGCAGCACCCTGAGCCTCGCCAGTCCAGACATCGGTCACAACCAGCACTAATCCGGTCATAGTGCATATAATCAGGGTATCGATAAAGGTCCCCAACATGGCGATAGTGCCCTGCCGTACTGGACTGTTAGTCTCCGCCGCCGCATGGGCGATTGGCGCCGACCCCAGTCCAGACTCATTGGAAAATATCCCTCGCGCCACACCCATACGAAGCGCCAAAATCAGGGTAGAACCAGCAAACCCTCCGGTCGCTGCAGCACCATTAAACGCACTATCAACTATTAGAACCAGCGCTGAAGGGATTTCGGTTATATGGAACAGCAGGATAGCCATAGTCGATAGAATATAGATCAGGGCCATCAATGGGACTAATTTTCCCGCTACTTCAGCAATCCGTTTTATGCCACCTAAAAGAACTACGGCGACCAGTGATGCCATAACGATTCCGCTAATCAGAGTGGGAATATTGTAGTTAGTGGCCAGTACCTGAGAGACGGTATTGGATTGCACCGTATTGGCCAGACCAAAACCCGCTAGACTGCCAAAAATTGAGAACATTATCGCCAGTGGCATCCAGCGTTTACCCAGGCCATTTTTAATGTAGTACATAGGCCCACCGATCTTTTTACCCTGAGCGCCGGTCTCGCGGTAATTTACCGCCAATACAGCCTCCGAGTATTTGGTGGCCAAGCCAACCAGGGCGGTACACCACATCCAAAACAGCGCACCGGGACCACCGATACCAATGGCGGTGGCAACCCCAGCTATATTGCCCGTTCCCACGGTTGAGGAAAGCGCTGTCATCAGCGCATTGAAAGGACTAATTTCACCCTCCCCACTGCCCTGCCGACCCTTAAACAGCTGTTTGAAGGCATAGGGTATCCGAATAATGCTCATTCCCCGCAGACCAATACTGAGATAGATGCCGGTTCCCAGCAACAGGGTCAGCATAATCGGCCCCCATACTAGGTTGTTAACTGTATCAATCAGTTGTTCAAACATATGACTCCTCTCACTAAAGATTTAGTAGCTGCTGTTGCGCCAGCAACCCAAAGAATCCGCCTGTATGCATAAAGACAATATCATCATTGGTGTTAAATCGTCCCTGCTTGATGGTTTCCACCATACCGTAGAAGGCTTTGCCAGTATAGACGGGATCGAGAACAATGCCCTCCAGTTTGGCTAGGGATTTAATCAACTCAAACACCGGCGGATCGGCAATCCCGTAGCCGGGACCTATAAATTGGTCATCAGTTTGAATCTTAAGATCTTCAAAGTTGATTGATGCCGCGTATTTTTCCCGCCAACTGAGGATATCATCGCGTATTTTTTGCTCAAAATAGCGTCGATCATCACAGACTGCATAGCCTAAAACCTCGGTATAGAGTCCGAGAAGATTGCAGCCTAGGGTCAGTCCCGCCTGAGTGCCTCCTGACCCTGTGGCATGAATAATTTGATGTGGCTTAATATTTTGGGCGTGGAAATCCTGCTGTAACTCTTCTGCCGCGGCAATATAGCCCCATAAACCTGTGCCGTTACTGCCACCTGTGGGAATTGAATAACTACTCAGATCTTTTGCAGCATAGTGCTGTTGCCAGTGATCAAATAAGTGGTCTAGGCGACTAAATTCTTGAGGTGAATAGTAGCTAATTTCAGCGCCGGTTAATTCATCTAGAAATAGATTACCGGTGCACTCTGGCTCTCGATCCAAGCGCAGCAGCAAATGTACCTGAAAACCCAGTTGTGCACCTAAAACCGCTACGGCCCGGCAGTGGTTGGACTGCACGCCACCACTGGTTATCAGCACATCGCAACCTTGAGATTTAGCCTCAGCCAACAGAAATTCGAGCTTTCTAACCTTGTTGCCCGATGTCAGACAACCGGTGAGGTCATCGCGCTTTACCCAAAGTCGCGGTACGTCACTACAGGCCTTTTGCAACTCCGTCCTATACCTATCCATGGGATAGAAAGGCGTGGGCAATTGCGCAAGTTTAAGTCTCTGGGGGTAGTCGATCATAGTTACCACTAAGCGTTATCGCCAAGATGGATATAAAACCTTAAAACAAAGCTTAAAACTGCAAAGTCTTATTCCCTGTTAAATAAATGTCTTAACAACCGAGCAGGCGCCTCCCAAGCTGATTAAATCGCCTTGATAGTACCTTTGGGCAGTACTGCATGAACTGCGACTTTTTGAAACTTTAACTCCTGACTGTTATTGACCTCTAATGCCAGGTAATCACCTTCGATTTTGGTGACCTTACCCAACAGACCGCTGGTCATTACCACTTCATCACCTTTGGATAGGGAGGAAACCAAGTCGTTGTGCTCCTTCTGACGCTTTTTCTGTGGACGGATAATGATCAGATACATAAACAGAAACAGGCCACCAAACATCAGCAGGGTGAACATTGGGTTGGGTTCATTGGCGCCAGCAGACTGTGCATAGGCATTAGAAACAAAGAGCATAGTGAGTTCCTTAATTTAAGATTAATTATAGTAGTATGGGCATATAGTTAGATAATTAGCTGAGATTGGCTTTTATCCAACTGAGGACGTCATCGTGGTGCGTTTTGGTTTTTACCTTATCCATTACCATCGCGATAACGCCTTGTCGATCAATAACGAAAGTGGAGCGCAAAACACCCATAAATTCGCGTCCCATAAACTTTTTAAGACCCCAGGCCCCATAGCTTTCGGTCACTGCATGATCCTCATCGGACAACAGCGTGAAGTTGAGCTCTTGCTTGTCTTCAAATTTCACCAAGCGGTCCACTGAATCAGGGCTTACAGCTAGAACTACGGTATCTAGAGACTCAAATTCAGAATAGGTATCGCGAATACCACAGGCCTGAACCGTACACCCCGGGGTCATCGCTTTGGGATAAAAATACAGAACCACATTTTTGCCGAGGTAGTCAGAGAGAGAGACAGATTTGCCCCGCTGATCTAAAAGGGTAAATGGCGGTGCTGGGTTTCCAACGGTTACTAGTGACACTTTGACCTCTCAAGGATATTGATATTTTTCAGTTGATACTTTAGTTGAAAACTATTGTAAAAAGCTAGATCAAAGGGCAAAAAAATCAAATACAACAAATAAAAAAGCCGTCAAGGGTAATAACCCTCAACAGCTTTTATTCTAGAGCGTCACAAATTAGCTCAGTCGTTGATTTCAGCCATCTTGCGCGCTGACGCTGTTATAACTCGGCTTATTGACAACGCTCCCTGGGAACCGCTAATTTTTTTCAGGGAAGTAGATGCTCAACGCCACCCTTCTCTTCTAAAAGCTCCTGTTCTGTGGCACTCATTCGCTCTCTGGAGAAGTCATTAATTTCCAGACCTTGAACTATCTGCCAATCGCCATTGGTACAGGTGCAGGGGAAGGAGTAGATCA
>Ga0213866_10000646_pt1 | contig 27367 bp, 33 predicted proteins | sample PICome_11_FD_160079 | JGI IMG/M metagenome (GOLD analysis project Ga0213866, IMG submission 160079) | Coastal seawater microbial communities near Pivers Island, North Carolina, United States - PICO284 | ecosystem: Environmental > Aquatic > Marine > Coastal | place: USA: North Carolina... | reverse complement strand
GATCAAGTTTGCATCGCGCCAGCGGCCCTGCGACTGATATTCAGTGCCGTTACGATATTGGCCCGCTGGGATATTAAGTGGGATTAACGGCATGTGCCTTCTCCCCCTTTACGGCTTCGTCGGCCAGTCACCATCAGCCAAATCAGGCCAGTTGGCGTGAACGGTAATATCGCGCAAAGCCTGACGGTAGGTTGTCATCGGCGCATCCATCGTGACATCAGTGAGCGCGAAGTAATCTGTTTCAGCAAGCAAACCATCACGCTTGGTTCGATTAGATGCGGCAGTGGCTGCGTCCAGTGTTGCCTGATATGCAGCTTCGTGTGCTGCCTTGGTTGTTGTAACGCCATCCTCTGTGGTGTCAGCAAACATATCTCTGGCAACATACTTTTCGACCCAGTTGCCATTTGCATCCTGCTCAACGCCATCACGAACAGACGTTTGGTATGCACCTACTGTAGCCGCTGGGCTGCGTAGAACGGCATCTAGGTTTAGTGCATCTAGCGTTGCAGCTTTCCAGACCCGTGGCAAAGACATGTTGGGGTTAGCTGCCCGCCATTGCCCTTGTGTTTTCACTTCGCCTGTTGTTCTGTTGCGATATTCTGACATGATTGAAAGTCTCCTGTGTCAGTTGATTATGCGATTGCGTAGAAGATATAAGTGGCGCTTGATACGTTGATGTTTGGGTTATTTGTTCCGTTAATTTCTTGAACGCCAAAGCCAGAACTGGCCGGATACAAATAGTTCTTGTTTCCTGTAGTTTCAGCCGCCGTTGTATTTAATTCTAAGTACGGGTCTGCTACTTGAGTTATCCCACGCACACTATCCCAAACATACCAATCACCTGTTGCGTCAGTTCGCTTTATAAGCACAAAGCGGCTACCCGCAGAAAAGCCGCAATCAATAGTCTGAAGTGAGCCATTGCCAGTATAGCTTCCCACCTTGGATATGCCAGCTAGTGAGGCGAATAGGTAGGCTATGTGGGTTCCACCGTTTAGATTTACATCGTCTTGATGGCCTATAGTAAACACAGTGTCAGTTGGGGCTGTATTCCTCCACCAATTCGCACTTGTTGCAGCCGCAGCAGTATTATTCAAATTCAAATACTTTGTTGCGCCAGTCCCAGAATGATATACAGCCCAGTTCTCTGCGGCGGTACGGCATTTAATCCACATCATCTCAGGTGCAACCCCAAGATTATGGTTTATATCTCTTGAATTGGGAGAGGACGTAGAATCCCCAGAATAAGCAACGCAGTCCATGTAAGAATGCGCACGTTTCCACATCCAAGAGTAGTTATTAGAATCTGTTGTGGTTAAATTACAATAACCATTCATATAATCAAAAGGGAATGCTGTAGACGAACCCTCTGCGCTGGTACTTTCTGTTGTAAGATATTTGCCTTGCGTCAACCTAGAATAAACAAAGTTATTATGGCTAGAAGTTATATTATTTACACGCAAAGCCATATCAGTAACAAAACCAGATTTGTATTGTGGCAATGTGCTACCATTAGCAGTATCAATAGCAAACACCTCAGTCCCACTCTCAGGCACAGCAGTACCACGGCGAATGGCTATGTAGATGTAGGTTTGTACGGCATTAAAGATATTTATATCCCCCATAACGCCGACTCTAAATCCATTTGAAGTTGGAACAATACCACCCGCCGTTCCATCTGCACTTTCACTGTCAGATGTATTCCATTGTAGATAAGGATTGTTGGATGAGCCAACTGCCATACCACGCATACTATCTTGAACATGCCAGTTACCAGTTGTGCTGACTGCTTTAGCCATAACAAACTGAGGTTCAAACCCTAAATCAACAGATATTTCACTACCATTACCATCTGATTGATAACTCCCACACTTGATAATATCAGCATCACCATCAGGGCCGAATGTACCGTCATTGTTGTTGTGGGCGAAGAGGTAGGCTACGTAGGTTCTACCACTCACATTTGTATCGCCATCTGTGCCTACAGTAAATTCTGTTGAAGTAGGTGCGGTATCATTCCAAAGTTGTGCATCGTCAGACCTATCGGTCGTTTCGTTTAAATACAGTCCGTAATCTTCTGGTGCTGTACTGTCTGTACCCCTATGGTATACAGCCCAACTTCTTGCGTTATTAGTAGCTTTAACGATAATACACCCTGGAACACTGTTAAGGCTATGGCTTACAGTACGACCAGCAACACCATTCCCAGTATATGTCACCACATCAAAAAACTTTTTGGCTTTGCGGAATGTCCAAGAGGCAAAATCTCCGTAGGCGGTGCCGTTTATATCTGCATAAGTTCCCAGAGAAAAACCGTTACTGTTAAAAGATGTTAGCCCTCCAGAAGTGTTTTGCTCTGCTCCCGTAGAGTTTGTTTTTAGTAGTTTTTCTACACCTCTTTCAGTGTCATAAAGGGAATGCTCTCTTGTAGAACTTCTACTTTTAATCCACGTCAGCCCACCTTCGCCAGCAAGGTCAATGCCGTTGGTGATGCTTCTAGCTGTTGAATTGCCAGTATACAAATAAGTGCTGAATACTTCTTCTACTTCCAAAGGCTTAGTCAGGGTATTAGCTGCCTGTCCTGCTACTCGTGCTACATTGCTCATGCTATGTTACTCCCTGCTAGTTTGCCGTAGTACGTAGTACCGCCATCTGTTGTGACAAACGTGTATAACTCTTTTGATGCTGTTGCTGTTGGTGCTGTACCTAAGTGCCACTTCACTGAGCTAGGCCATGTTAAAGCATAGCCACCTGTGTTGTTCACTTCTAATGTAAAGCCTACTGCTGTACCTGATGCAGGTGGATTAGTGAATAGCACATCTAGTGCTTCAGTAGGTGTGATACTGAATGTGTTGCCTGTAGATAAGTCTAATGTGTTGCTGTTTATACCAGTGGTGTATTGATATATTACATCTGAGCTAGTCCCACTTAAGTACATCTTTAAACCATTTTTGCCAAAACAGAAACCATAGGGATTTGTTTCTTGAGATGCTACACTAAAGTTAATATTATCATAGGAAGCTGTAGATAAATCCGAAGCTGTACTTAGTGAGTATTGATAAACAGTATCAGTGTCTGCCCCACAGATATACATCTTAGTTCCTGTACTATTAAAGTCTAAAGACCTTACCCTCGTATCTTGAGAGGACGCACTAAAACTAGTACTAGTATAGGAAGCTGTAGATAAATCCCAAGCGGTACTCAAGGAATGTTGATAGATAGTATCTGTAGCTGAACCCCCTGTATATAACTTAGTACCATCAGAATTAAACTTTAGTGCTTCATTACTGTTATCTTGACTTACAGCATAGCTCTTACTTGCGTAGCTTGATGTTGATAAATCCCAAGCTGTGCTTAAGTTAAACTGATAGACTGTATCAGCATCTTGCCCCAGTAAATACAGATTTGTACCGTCTGTACTAAAGTCTATTGCAAACACGGATGATACTGTACTACTATAATTGTAACTTTTAGAAGAATAAGACGCAGTGGAGATGTTCCAAGGTGAACTCAATGAGTACTGAAAAACAGTAGACATGTTAAACGCATTAGCATACATGATGCTTCCGTCATAGGAAAAAGCTACATCATAGTTTGAACCTGTGGTAATCTGAGTGTTTGTAGAAAAACTAATACTATCATAAGACGCACCAGCTAAGTCATATCTTTCACTCACAGCAGTCTCAGTACCATTACTCTGCAAGTACCTACCTGCGAGCAATCCATTCTTTATCTTAAATGTTTTATTATTAGCCATCTATTTCACATCTCCATAGTTAGCTTAGATTGTCGGCTGTCTTAGTGCCGATATAAGAAGTACCACCATCGTCAGTACTGAATGTAAATATGTCTGTCTCGCCTGTAGCAGGAGCAGCAGGAGCTACACCACCCACAAACTCTATTGAGGTAGGCCATGTGATTGTTGCGTCTACTCCTGTGTTATACTGATATACGCCATCAGGAGTACTTCCTGAGACATACATAACAGAACCATTTGAACTAAAGGTTATGCTATACGGGTTAGCAAGTTGAGACGAGGCATCAAAACTAACGGAATCGTAAGACAAGGTACTAACGTCATATGCTGTAGATAATGAATACTGAAACACAGTATTATTTGTGTCACCTACCATAAATGCTTTTGTACCATCGCCATTAAAAGCGAAACCTGTTGTTGTGGAGTCTTGAGAAGAAAAACTAAAACTCTTACTAGCGTAGGATGCAGTGCTCAGGTCAAAAGCAGTACTAAGAGTATACTGATAAACAGAGTCTGTGCCGACACCTATTACGTACATACTGGTTCCACTAGGATTAAAAGAAACTCCATACGGGCTTGTTTCTTGAGAAGACACACTGAAACTCACACTGTCGTAGGATGCGGTAGTAATATCAAAAGCTGTAGACAGCGACCACTGAAAAACACTATCATTTATTAAGCCTGTCGTGTACAGCTTGGAGCCATCGTTGTTAAAAGTAAAGCCAGAGGGTTCAGTATCTGGTGTACCCACGGCTATACTGCCAGACGCTGAAGCAGTACTTACATCAAAGGCTGTACTTAGATTATACTGGTATATTGTGTCGTTGCTGTTACGAAGTTGATAAAGCCTAGTTCCATCGTTGTTAAGTCTAACCCCAAAGTAATCCCCTGTTGGGTTGTAGCTTTTACTTGTATAACTTGCTGTACTTAAGTTGTAACCACTTCCGATACCACCAGTCACCTCTAGCTGAAACGACTGCACATCACCAGCATTACTAATAGTGTACGTTGTGTTAGCTGCTAGTGTATCTTTGAAGTAGTTGCCTGTGCTAAGATTGATAGCATTACCTGTGATAGTACCTAGTGTTACATTCGTAGGCCCACCTACTTCTACAGCATTCTTTACAATGAAGTCTTTATCGTTAGCCATTACTTAGCTCCATCTATTGCTTGTACTGCTTGGTAGGATGTGCCACCGTCTGTCGTGCTTATTGTTATTACATCTGTTTCACCTATAGCGGGTGACGTAGGTGCTGTACCCTCTTCAAACTCTATGGTGCTAGGGTAGGTGATGGTTGCATTTGTAGATGAACCAACAGTGTATTCACTTACATCGTTGCCCTGTTCACCAAAGACAAACATTTTACTTCCATTAGCCTTAAACGATATAGCCTTTGGATATATTTCCTGAGAAGATATGTCAAAGTCTTGAACGAAAGAAGCTGTAGAAACATTCCACGCAGTGCTTAAATCATATTCATATGCCTTGTTATTTTGATCTCCAAGATGAAACATTTTAAGTCCATCTTCTTTAAAGAATATACCGCCAACATCAGTGTCTCTAGAACTAAAACTAAAGTTCTGAACGTATGATGCGCTAGAAATATCCCACGCAGTGCTTAATGTATACTCATTTACATCATCACCTGATGCGCCAGCAACATACATTTTAAGTCCATCATCCCTAAAAAATAAACCGCTAGGATTTGCTTCTTGACCGCTTACAGAAAAGTTCTGATTATACGATGCTGTAGACACATCCCAAGCTGTACTTAAGTTATACTCATTTACATCATCGCCGGTTTTACCGCAAAGATACATCTTAGTGCCATCTGTTTTAAAAAACAAACCTGAAACGGCTGTTTCTTGACTACTTATATCTTTGCTGTTGGTACTGTATACAGAGGTGCTTACATCCCATGCAGTGCTTAAATCATATTCATATATGCTGTTAGTACTAATACTTCCCATGTACATCTTCGTACCATCAGGCTTGAAAAAACCAGTACGCATAGAACTAGCTTGAGAACTAAAACTAAAGTTTTGACTATACGCTGCAGTAGATATATCCCAAGTATTACTTACAAGTTCCGCACCATCCAACAACAACGTAGCCTGACTAACAGTCCCACTATCAGCAGGGTTGCTTAGGTTAACCTGAATGTCAGACGTTGGTGTTACCTCAAAGACTGAACCAGTGGATAGGTCTAGGCTTTTGGTGGTTAAGGTTGTGGAGTATTGGTAGATGGTGTCGTTTGAGGCTACAACGTAAAACTTTGATCCATCAGAATTAAACCTAGTGCCGAATGGGTCTGTCATAACAGTGGTGTGATCTAAACTTACACTATCATAAGACGCAGTGGATAAGTCCCAAGCCGTAGTTAAAGAATACTGGAAAGTTGCATCACTTGTGTTGCCAGTGATAAACATCTTTGTGCCATCGTTATTAAACAGTAATCCATAAGGATTTGTTTCTTGAGAAGAAAAACTAAAACTCACACTGTCATATGAAGCTGTAGACATATCCCATGCTGTTGATAAAGAGTACTGAAATACAGCATCGTTTATAGCACCCATGATATAAAACTTAGTGCCATCAGGCTTAAAGTAAATAGAAGCTGCAACTGCATCCTGAGAAGCAAAACTAAAAGAAACACTGTCATAAGATGCAGTGCTAATATCATAAGCTGTTGTCAATCCGTATTGAAAGACTGCATCACCATCCCAGCCAATAACGTATAGCTTTGTTCCGTCTGACTTAAAAAAAGCCTCTATTGGGTTTGTCTCTTGTGCAGCAACACTAAAACTAACACTATCGTAAGATGCTGTTGATATATCATATGCTGTAGATAAGCTGTATTGAAAGATAGATCGATTAGTCCTACCTACGACATATAATTTTGTACCTGTCGCATTAAAAATAAAACCATTAGCATTAGTATCCTGAGCAGCTACACTAAAACTAACACTGTCATAACTAGCAGAGCTAAGACTATAACCCTCACTCCCAGACGTAACAGTACCCACGCCCTCATGGTAGACCGTGGGTTGAATGCCGTTCTTTACTTTGAAGTCTTTATTGTTTGCCATGCTTCACCTTCCACTTGGCTGAATGTATTACAGTGTGATTGCTTTAACTGTAAACGCTGTGCTTGTTGCTGCAGCAGGAGTAGCTAGAATACGAATGTCTGAACCTGAAATGTCTACATCAAATGTAGCTAGTGCAGTTGCAGTATTAAGTTGCGCATACTCTGTAGCAATAGCAGTTGTACCGTTATGTGTAATCAATATCTCAGCAATGCTACGGTTAGTACCATCATCTGCAGTGATAACAGCTTTAACACCATCATACGTTGCATGAGCATATTCTGCAATAGACACTTGAGTAGTTGCAGTAGTTGTGTGTGTCTGTGTGTCAAACGCTTCTACTGTAGCATTTACCCAAGCTGAACCATTCCACTGCAGGAACTCACCAGTAGATGCACTAGTAATAGTTACGTTACCAATGTCATTCAGTGTGTTGATAGTAGGGATAGATGCAAAGCTTACTGTACCTGAACCATCTGTCTTGAGGAACTGTCCTGCTGAACCATCTGCTGTAGGAAGTGTCAGCGCTGTAACAAAGCTAGTAAGGTTAGCATCATAAGCTTGTATACCTGCTTCTACTAGAGTGTTGTTTACCCACTCAGAACCGCTGTACTTTAGTACCTCTCCTGCACCTACAGAAGAAATAGTTACATCTGTTAAAGCGCCTACTGTGGAAGCTAAAGCTGACTCCTTAGCTAAAGGGAATCCACCTTGTGTAGAACCATCATGTACAACAATAGTATTCTTTGTTGTATCAACAGTTATTTCACCCCCAGCGCCTGTAAAACTAGAATGATCTGATGTTGTGCCTCTACGGCGTTGTATTTGTGTTGACATTTATAATGCTCCGTAGTCTGACGTTGAAGTTGGTGAAGTGTTGATAAACCCATAATCAGCTACAGTAGCACTAACTACACTAGCTAGAGCTAATAGATTAGTATAAGTCTCTTCTGCTTTCTCTGCGTAATGCAAAGCTGAAAAGCCAGTAGTAGAACTATCAGAAAGTGTGAACTGTGAGTCTTCTGGGTTAATAGCAAGCTTCTGTGCATCTGCTGCACTATCTGCTGCTGCGGTTGCTGAACCTAGAATGCCATCTACATATGTTTTATTAGTGAGGTCAGAACCTGTTGTAGGCGCACCAGCACCCGTAATCTTATTGCCACCCATAGCAATAGCACCAGTCATAGAGCCACCTGATAGAGATAGCTTAGTTGCGATACTATTTGTTAGAGTAGTGTAGACATTGTTATCATCATTAATAGCTGCAGCAATCTCATCAAGGGTGTCTAGCGTACCAGGTGCACCACCAATGAGGTTGTTAATAGCTGTGTCTACATAATTCTTTGTTGCGGCTTGTTGTGCACTAGAAGGATCAGTAACGTTGTCCAAGGTAGTGTTAGTAAAGTCTGCAGTACCATTAACTGTTATGTTACCACCAATACTAACGTTACCTGTAGTGGTGACACTATCAATGTAACTATCTTTCCAGTAAGCTGATGAGCTACCTAAGTCAAACGAACTATCTGCTGTAGGAATAAGTGCTGTACTGATCTTAGCATTGATAGCTACAGTGTCAGTGTTAGCATCACCAATGATAGTGTTACCATCTATAGTAACGTTATTGTCAAACTTAGCAGCACCAGTTACATCTAAAGTACCAGCAAAGTCAGCATTAGCACCAGTAAATGTTACAGCAGTTGTTGTACCACTCTTAAGTGTAAGGTTACCTGAGTTACTTGTAAAGGTAGCATATGTAACACCAGCATCCTTAAGTGCTACATCACCACCATCAGCATCTAAGTTTATGTTACCTGCTACATCAACTAGTAAGTTACCAGCAGACACAGTGTAAGTATTATCTGTAATAGTAGTGTAGTCGTTATCACCGACACTTAATGTATCAGCATATACTGTACCATCAAAGTAAGCGTTTTTGTATTCAAGTAAGGATGTACCAAGGTCAATATCATTGTCTGTTACAGGTACTACAAGACCATCTTGGAATCGTAGCTGCTCAGTAGCGGCATTAGATACTTCTACAAATAAACCAAAACGATTGTCTGCTTGGCTTACTATAAACTTATTCTTAGCATCTAGGTCAGCAATCAGAGGTACGTAGGAACCCTCATCTGATGTACCATCATGTTTGTGTCCTGTAGTCCCTGTATCACTTTGTGCAAAGGCATCACGAAGTTTGTTGTACTCTGCATTGATAGGGGCAGCACGTACTACCGCTGTAGGTACAATGTCTGCAACAGATTGGCGTGTATAGCCTGACATGTTTTATTCCTCTCTTAGCGCCTGTCACCAAGGCCGTATGTTAGTGTAATAGCCTGAATAGTATGGCTGGGCTTTGTATTGTTAGCAACATATCGAATTGACACAGACTTACCTGAACCTGCAATAGTTGTACTTTCTACAGGGCTAGGGTTGCCATCGTATATGTCTGTAGAGTCAAACGTAGCTTTATCATAGAAGGCAGCAGCACCTGCAGTAGACAAAAAGTAATCTGAGCTTAACTCTACTGAAGGATCTCCGTAGTCATACTCAACAGCCATAACTACAGAGACTTCTCCCTCAGAGCGCATATATGTATCTACATCATAGAAAGACTTACGAACAGCAGGGTCATCCATGTAATAGAAGGGTGTTTGGAATAAACTAAAGATGTCTCTACTATCAAAGTCATTACCTACCTCTTGGCGAAAGACATACCCTACACTATCACCATGTATAACAAACTCATCCTCACCTATATAACCACTATCTGCACAGTTGACTGATACACCTACTAACTGACTAAACTCAAAACCTGCACCACCCTGACCGCTGCGCCTGATAGCTCCAATGATACCAAGTGAGTCTTGATTAGTAAAGAACAAACGAAACTGAGACTTCTTCTTAATTACTACAGTAGTCATCGTAGCAAGGTCTTCGTTAGCTGTGTAGTCCTCAAAGATAGACTGAATAGGCTTAGACAATGTAGCTAACTCAATATCACCAATGCGGTCTGTACCAGTAACGGGCCTAATACCATCAGGTGCTAGGAAAAGTATCTCACCATTAAACTCTGCTACACTATCAGGGGCAACACAACCAAGGTTAGCAGTAACTGTTTGTAGTACAAAGTCAGCAATGTTGTTACCAACTAAGCGCTTAATGTTATTACGCCCAAAGATATACATCTCGTTACGGAACGTCTTAAGCTGTATAATCTCAAAGCCTACATTGATAACCCCAGCACCAGATGCAGGTGTCCAATCCGTTTCATTTATTGGAGCACTAAAGTATAAGTTGTAAGGCTCAGAAGAATCACCAGCTAGAAACAAATGGTTGTTAAACGCTGCAACTAAACTAGGTGCGCTGGGCGCTTCTCCACCGCTAAGCTGAACATACGTTGTACCATCCCAAGTAGAGGCAGGGTTAACGCCATCAGCCATAGCAAACTTAGCTGCACCCCAGTTAAAACTTTCAAAGCGTACCTTAGATACACCAGTCATAGTAGGAGAACCTACACTAGTAACAGCTTGCCAGCCTTTAACTACAGGGGTAGACTGTACTGTACCTGTAGCAGTAGATGTACCACCCGTTATGACATTACCTGTAGCGAATATATTATCAGGTAGCTTGCCAAAGTTAATTACTAGAGCGTTTGCAGTTTTAGAGATAACTGTTCCTGTAGCAGCTACACCTGTGTTATCACTTGAGCTAACTACACCTGTAACTGTTTCACCTACTGTAAAGCTAGAACCTTCACCTGAAGCTAATGTAACATCGTAGTAATGATTATACCAGTGTAGATAGTTATTACCAGATGTAGGCTTACGACAGCCAAAGATACCTTGGTTAATATCAGCAGATACGTGTACACCTAACACAGGGCTATTAGCTAATCCTGTAAGTTCACCATAAGAGTTTTTATACCCTGAGATACGTCTGTACCCACCATTCAAGGCAGGTTCATAGTTAATAAGACGCAGTGCTGAACCTGCCATCTGACCACCTTGCGTTAGCGGATCTTGGTTAACCACCAAGCCACCCATACAAGGTGTAGCAAAAGTACGTAGGTTATCAGCCATTACTTAAGACCTGGTTGTGGATTAAAGTATCTGCCAGCTATTACATGGGATGTTAAATATAAAGGTGAGTCAAGCAAAAGGCGGCGCATGTTATCCATACCCTGTTCAAACTTCTGCTGATGTAATGCAGCACTCTGTTCGTTAGCACGAAAGCGCATCAGATACATAACTGCACCATCTACTACTACAGTGTTAAAACGATCAGGTATAATACATGCATCACTGTAAATAGTCAGATCAGTAGGGTAAGACCAGTAGCGATACTCAATCTCATACACATCATCTGGCAGAGGAGTAACACCAAACTTCATGTCTTCTGTCTGGTAAACTCTATTAGGTATACTGTGTGCGTTACTACCACCTACATCCTCACCAGTACGATGATAGCGAATGTAGTCCTCATAAGTAAGTACAGGGAGTTTTTCAGGTGTGTTACCCTTAGAAGATAAGCGCTTAATGTAGAACGTATCCCAATCAACCTTAGAGGCATCAGATGCAAAGTCGTACACACCTGTACCAACAGTCATAGGCTGCGCGTATGTTGTAAGAGTAAAAGGCCATTCCTGTGCGTGTTGTAATATCTCACGTACAGAAGAGTTGATAGCATCCTTAGCTAAAGCCTGTAAGTTACGAGCATCACTAAAGCCATCACCACCAATGTCAAGCTCAACTTCATTGACACGGCGTAATGCTTGATTAACTAGGTTAACATAAGTAGCCATAGAGATATCCTGAAATTAAATGTGCTGAAGGGCCAGCCTCTTGACAAGACCAGCCCAACAGACTAAGTAGTATTAAGCAGCGTTGTAACGTACTGTTAGCAATGCCTCTGGACGTAGAATCTTACGCCCATATAGATGCATACCACGCACGATGTCTGCAAATGAGTCGGGATCACGGTAGTTCTCGACTTTATTAATCTGCTCTGCAGAAGCAACAGCATCATCCTGACCAGCTACAACAACACCATAGTTAGCGTCTTGTGCAGTTGTACCAGAAGTACCAGCGCCAGTGCCTTTTGCTGGAAGGTTGTTTGAAACATAAACACGGAAGCCGTGCAAGTTGTTCAATACAAGACCATTCATAAGACCTGAGCCACCGAAGTCAGCATTTAATACGCGACTGTCTTCGTCTTTGAGCATCTCTACGAACACTGGGTCCACACAGATCCAACGCCCACGTGAGTCAACATTTGCTGTATCCATCTTACGAGCCATACGAGCTACGACTGTTAAAGGGGATACTGTAGTTGCTGACACTGCAGTTGCACCAGGTAAACGTGGTGCTAGTGGAACTGAGTCTCCTGCTGTAGCAGAACCTGAGATGGTCAAGCTTGAGAAGTCAGTTGCGTCCAAGTGGTTCGCAGTGAACAATTCACCTGTCAAGCTACCTGCAGTTTCGTGTTGTGCATCACCAGAAGTAGTAGTAATGAAAGCACCTGCAGTAGTGTGTCCTGAGAGATAAGACAGTACGTCTGCGTCCATTGCATCAGCCATCTTATATGCTGCACGATCAGCAGCCAAAGATGTGAAGTCTACATTTGAGAACTGCTCTTCAATGTCATCCATCTTGAAAGCAAAGTAGTTAGCTTTGTCGATAGTCAACGAGAAGTCAGAATCATCAAGCTTCTCTACTGAGATAGCTGTGTGACGCTGCAGAGCGTTGACTGTTACGTCAGGCTCTTTTTGAATGCGAACTGTGTCGCCTTGGTTTGCAATCTCACCAAAATATGAGTTGTTGGTGATTGCGTTAGTAATGGCAGTCTTGCGTAAAGCAATCTGTGCCTGTTTGGAGTAGATAATTGGGGAGAAGTTCCCGTCAAATCCACCCGATGCGGATGTAATAGCCATTTGTTGATTCCTTTCAAAGATATGGCGTGAAGTTTAGACACTACATATTCACTGAAAGAGGCTCTTCATATTAGGGTAGTCAGCATTGCATATTAGGATGGCCGTCCTGTAATGCGCTGGGCCTATACGTTGAGGTAGTTCTTCGTTGTGGTTAGTGCTTATAAAAGCATACACACTTATTTTGTGTATATACTATAGTTTTACTTATGAATCATCGTTTGTCAAGCTATTTCTTTGACATATCATAAATAAACTTTCCTTGGCGCTGGGCTTCAAATATCTCATCCATGCGCTTTTCGTATTCTTTCATAGACATCTTATCTACTTGTGATTCACTTATGTACTTAGATGCTTCATCATGCTCTGGTGTAGTGTTACGTTTTGTACGAACAGAAGATGCAGCTTCTTTATCATTACTAGATGTCTTCTTACCAGTAATACCTTTATCAACTTTGTACAAGTCAATCACACGAGCTACAGACTTAGCGTCATCTATGTTCTCATACAAAGCATCTTGTACCCACTTAGGCTGATCCTTAGCCCATTCATGGAATATATCATCAGAGCGAATATGGCTAAAGTCAGGATGTATAGCCGCTAGCTCAGCTTCAGCTTTCTCACGCTTAGCTGTAATGCGTAACTCTTCGATCTCTTTTAAGCGAGTATCTAGTGATGCAGACTTCTCATCAGCTTTCTTTGTAGCAATAGCTTCTACGATACCTGCTACGTCTGGATACTTCTTAGCCCAAGCTTCAATCTCTGCATTTGACTTAGGTAGTACAAGCTCATTCTTAGTAGCTGCATCTAGTTGCTGCTCTAGCTTTTCTAGCTTAGTAGCTACTTCCTTGTCTTTCTCTTGCATGTGCCGACGAAGATCACCATAGCGTTGCTTAAACGTTTTCTCTTCAGCACTTAAGTTTGTATCATCTTCTTTTTGTGCTTTGGCTTTAGCTGGCTTTTCCTCTTTTTGTTCAGTATTACTTTCTGCCTGAACTGAGGTGTCCTCAGAGCTTTCGCTATCGGATTCACTATCAGTGGTTTCTTCCTGCGTTTCATTGTCTTCTTGCACCATGCCAGCTTGTTTCATAAGCTCACGTAGTTCTTCTTCATCACGATTAACTCGTGCCATGTTACGTAAGTGTGATACCGATTGCACCTCTACTTGTTCTACTTCAGCCATTGTTTACTCCTTATGTTGGGGCCAGTCAAGTTATAACTGGGTAGCCTTATAGTTATGTGGATTATTATCCAGCCGCTGCTGATATTACAGCATTGAACTCTCGTTCTTCATCTATATCTTTAGGTTGCAGTGCACCTGAAACTATGTCACGTATTCTTTGCTCTTGTCTTTCTCTATCTACTCTATCACCTGAAGCACTAGTAAACATAGATTCATGTCTTTCATATCTTTCAGCATCAGTAAGTTCAGTTTCTGGTGCAGCGGCTGTCTCTTCTGAACTAGAGTCATCCTTTTCCGTTCTACGTGCACCACCAAAAGATTCTTTCAATCCTGGTCCTTGTACTCCTGCTTCACCGTCAAAGCCTAATAAGTCGCCTAGCCATGTATCACCAAAGTCCTGACCAGGTTTATTACCTTCTTGTTCATCTGATCTATCTTTTAAGCCCTCAAACAAACCAGACTCACCACCAAAGATGCTACCTTTACGTTCTAAACCAGACTTCTTGAATGCTTCAGGGTCTTCTGCCTCTAAACGATCTAGTACATCATTATACCGTGCTACACCTGCTGTATTAACAAGAGCAGAAAAAGGTAACCCTGCAAAAGAGGCAAGGCCTGTAGCAACGCTATTCATAGTGGATAGACCTTTAGCAGTCTGTTCTAGTTTTTCTGTAGGTATAGCATCTAAGTCAAACTCATCTTTTACAGGTACTGGTGGACGTACTGGACCATCGTTATCATCTCTGCGATCTTGCTCTGCTTCTTCAGTAGCTGTAGGAGCATCACCTTCTGTATAACCTGGTGGGATCATACCCATAGGCTCTCCATTAAAGAACGGAATAGTCATCGTCATACCAGCATCGTTAACGAATTTGCGATACTCTAAACCACCTTGGAAGTCGGGACCAGCCATGCCGAACTGTGATATGTCAGGTTGTTTAATATACTCAGGGAAGCTTAAACCACCTTGTTGAAAACCCATAAGGCCACCACGGTTAGCTGCTACTTGTTGTGGTTCCTCTTGTGGTGCTTGGGCCATGATAGCCATAAGGTCTTCATCAGAAATACCGACTTCACCTGTGCCCTCTTCAATAGGCTCACCACCAATACGACCATTAGACTCCATTTCAGCCAAGCCCATCTTAGCTTGTGAACGTAAGTCCTCAAAGAACTTGACCCCATAAAAGCGTAGAACATCAGCAGGGACAACATACTCTCCTTCACTTATCATTGCAGGAATATCGTCACGTACTTCTTCTGGTAAAGATCCAGGTGGTACTTCGTTGCCTGACACAGGGTCTACATCTGTACGGCTAGACTTAAATACTGCATCCATTTGTTCATCTGTGGCTACACCACCTTCATTCATTTGCATCCCACTAGACGCTGCTAGAAGATAATCTTGTTGTCCTGAGTACATGTCTTCTCCTACTAAACCACCGTTTGCAAACTTACGTCCTAGTATTTCTTCTATTTCATCACGATAAGGTAAGTCTTTTACACCTGCAGCCTCTTGTGCTGCCTTTGCTTCATCTCTACTTAGGACACGTGATACTTTCATATCACCACCTACTACCCATGTATCACCGTCTGCCTGACCATCTACATAAGAATAACTACCGCCTTTAGGCACTTTATCATTTATATCAGACCTACCTCTTTCTGACATATAAGAACGAAGTTCATCACTTGTGTCATCAGCCATTTCTACTTCAGCCCAGAATTGATCTTCTGCTCTACGTTTTACGTAATACTGATCTCCACGTGTACGAATAGCTTTAGTGTTAATACCTGCATCTAATAGTTTAGAAGCCTCATCTTTGCTTATTTTAATATCTTGTGGACCTAAATGTTCTGCAACAGGATTAGTGCTAGCATGAAAACCAGGCCTAGCTGCAACAGCAGTTACTCTACCAAAAGGTGCGTTTTTTGTACGCCCTGCTTTATTTGTTATAAAACCTGCGTCAATTAACTTCTGGCGAGTTTCTTCATCAGGGATAGTAATAGTATCCCCTGTTTTCTTGGCTTTTTCACCTTTATCTCTTTTTGCACCTTTAGTAGGTACATACCATCCTTCACCACCTGCTTTTGTTTTACCTTTAAATGCAACATCAGGAAAGTCTGCTTCTATCCATTGATTAACAGGTATTTCATCTGCGGCATTTACAAATAAAGGATATAGTTTTTCATCATTTTTTACAAAAAGTTTGTAGGCGGGACGTGTTTTCTTAAAAGGATCTTCAGCTACTTTAGGTACGTTACTTGCTACATTAATAGCTTCATCCGTTTGACGTGCCATATCAGCACCTTTGCGGATCATACTTTTAGCTGCAGTACCTAGTCCAGGTATAAGCCCAATAGCTTCTGTACCTGCTAACATACCTATCTTTAAATAATTAGGCTCTTCTTTTTTTAATTCATCTTCTATGTCAGTAATAGTCATAGCTGTGCCTATGCCAGGTAGCATACCAGCTATGTTTTCGTAAGCATCAGATTCTTCTACACGTTGTCTGTATGATCCTGTAGGGTCACTACGTCTAGGGTTTCGTGCCATTAATTTTATCCCTCAAGTATTTTAGTCTACGCAGTGCAAGTATACCGCCTTGCGTCTTGTGAATCTCTACCGTGTTCTCTGATTGCTCTAAGCGTGTCTGCATTACAGCTATCTCTGCGTCTAACTCTAAACAAAATGCATCCCACTCAGCTTTGTTATTTACAAATGCTTTAAGCGACATTACCAGAGAAACCTTCCTCACCTGGTACTGGTGCTACACCTGTCCCAATAGTACCGCCACCTGCGCCTGTCTGATCCTGTGGTGCTGCCCCTGCTGGAACTGCTGGACCTTCTTGTCCTACTGGCGCTGGGCCACCCATAGCTGCTTCAGGGGGTGGGGCTGGTTGTTGAAACCCTTTAAGGATCTCAGCTTGGATAGCTGCGTCCTGCATAGAGTTAGTTACCTTGTTAGGATCAAGGTCCATGCTCTTAGCAATCTCACGAATGATGTAGTCCATCTTAGCAAAGGGTGCTAGGGCTGGGTTCTGTACTACACCCAAGAACTGCATTAAACGCTGTGAACGTACTTCGTTAGCCATCAATGACTCAGTACCGTTAGCTATAACTTCTAGGTCACCCTTGATGCCTTCATCAAAGTCAAACTGCATGTTAAACGCAAAGAATGCGCGACCCATAGGCGCTAGTAGGTAATCATCTACGTTCTTAACTACAGAGCGAATAGAACCATTAGCTGCAGACATAAGCATACTAATGCCACTAGCAGTGCGACCCACTCCTGATACACCTGTCTGACCGTGTGCAAAGCTGGGGAATCCAGTACTTTCATCAGCCAAGACTCTAGCTTTATCAAAGAGTTGCATATTCTCTGCAGCAACGTTGGGGAACTTCGTGCCGAAGATGCCTTGCCCTGGTGCACCCCCTTGTCTGCGGAACACTTTGCCAGGGTATACAGACAGATCCTGTCCTGGGACCAAGTTTGTTTCATCTATTTCAATCAATAAGTTACCAGATAATACAGCATTGTCTACAGCCATACGCATAAAGCCGTTCATTAATGTTTGTGTATCATCCATATTCTCTGCAATGCCTACACCAAAGAAGCTATAGGGGTTATGCTCATATGGTACAGAATGATAAGGAATACGTGTTGGTTTAAACGGGTTAAGTACGCAACGGATTATCTCACCATTACACACCCATATGTTAGCATTTACTTCTGCTAGATTACGTAACTCACGAGGTATTTTAATGCCGTTCTCTTCTAGTAAGTCTGTATCAACAAAGCCCCAGAACTCTAGTACTTCCCAGCGCTCAGTCTCAGATGGGTGACTATCATCATCTTCCATCTTCATTTCCCAGTGCTTGCGTACATAATCAGCACCCATGTCGATAGCTTTTTGAATAGACTCATCTATAAAGTAAGGGCGTCCACGCAGACTACGTAGCTGATTGCGAGACATCTTGTGACGCTCTACAACATACTCAGCATCATCCATGCTTGTAGCTTCTGGGTCAGGATAGAAGTTCCACACGCTAACGTGATTAGTAGATGGTACAGTCTTGATTATAGGATCGTACTCACCCTCTTCCCAGTTAGGATATTCTTTATCTACTGCAAACGGGCCTTTCATTACACCTGTGCCTAGTAGAGCCATCTCAAAAGCCATAGAGCGTAAATGCTTAGATGCACCTGACTCGTTTAGCTGATCGTGAATCTTCTTCTCCATCTTCTTAGCTGCTACCATAGCAGGATGGAATGTAACACTTGTAGGCGTAGTACCGTCACCCTCAATGATCTTATCACTTACAGGTGCTAGCTTGTTCTGCAGACCACCTAAGCGTTTCATAAGTGTAGTACGTGTTTCACCAGGTTCTAGCTTTGTGTCAGGACCAATCAAGTAAGGCTTAGAAGGTTCTGTACCAAACGCTTCTGCTAATGCACCCTGCGCTGGGCCAGCATTAGGATCAACATTGATGTGTACTGATTCCGCTACACCGTCTGGCAAAACAGATGGCTCAACAGAAAGAGGGAACTTATTGTTACCGAATAGTACATCAACGATCTGTCCATACGCTGCAAGAGTTTTAGTCTTAGTTACTTTAACAAATACTTTAGACTTTTCGCTAGACGTAAACTGTACTTCTGGACCGTAGATACCACGGTAGTTACGATAGGAGCGTAGCCAACGTTCCTCATCAGCAAATCGTGAATCCTCTGCACGTTTAAAACGATCTGTTACAAAACCTACAATACTGTTTAAGCTGCTAAACAGCTTGTCATCACTTGATTCAGCAGCGACTACTTCGTCTGTTTCAAAGGAGAGATCATCTATTTCTGCCATTTACTTAGTATCCAAAAGTTGAGTCTGACATCTGAAAGCCAGAGTTTTGTTTTGCTGGGTTAAAGTCCCAGATTGAACTACGGGGTCTAGTCATTATACCGTAACGTAGTGCGTCATACAAGTGATCTTCAGCATTTGTATCAACGTCTTCAGGGTTCTTCTTATCTAGCGGGATGCTGGGTAGCTGCGCTATCGTATTGGTGCAGGTGGAGAAGAACACAAGTCTTGGTAGTTCAGTGAACTCATCCACCTGCAAACGGCGGTGAATCTCGTTCTTACCTGCAACCCTTGAGCCACGAGAGCGATCAGAAGGCCTCCAACGGCAACCCTTCATGTTCATCTGCTCTGCCAGTGACGGGCCAGTATCACCTCTTTTATGCCAGAGGGACGAGTCTAACACGCCGTATCGTATAGTTCCGTCTTCTGCTTCAGCATCTAAGATAAGATCAGCTAAATCTGTAGCAGTAACCTTAGAACAATAAAGCTCTCTGTATACAACCAACTGTTCGTTTGGTGCAACAGCGAACCAGAGTACTCCTGTGTAGGAGCCGTAACCATAGTCGCAAGCTCTAAACTTAGGCCAGGAGTCAGGGATGTCGATAGGGTCAACAACGTGAATGATTCTATTAAATTCAGGGAACGCTGCTCCTTCGTTAACATCCCAGTTACCTTCAAGCAGTTGCTTGCGTTGGTGTTCTGGTAGGGACAGAAGCATTGCTTCGTAGTCACCAGTGTCTGCTAGATAAGGGTTGTCAAACAGACTAGCAGGGATAAACCTGCGCTTAAATAACGGTTCCCCTTCACGGCTATGCCCTCTAGGGAATGTGATAGTTTCACTTGTCTCAATGTTCGTAGCCCAGAAAGCCTTATTAGAAGGCGCAGGATCAATGAACATCTTCTTAACCCATGCATGACCACTTCCACCAGGGTTAGTAGTACCACGCATGTACAAACCTAAACTACTACTGTGGGCAGACCTCAAGCGACTTCGCATGTAGTCCCACGCATAAGGTGTAGGCCACTGAGTTAGTTCGTCGAACCCGATCCAGTTAAACGCTTGGCCTTGGTAACGAGTAACGTCCATGTCTTTGTCAAGGTACGACATCCAAAGCCTACCGCCCCTTGGACTAATCCACTGACTCTTACGCTCAGACCACTTAATACCTGGAACGGCTTTAGGATATAACTCTTGGCTTTTCTGTATAAGCTCACGTAGTTCTTCCGTAGTATGGCGTACTAGCAACCCACTAAAGTTAGGGTCATTTAAACCGTGAAGTGGGTCAGCTAGCATAGCATAACTTTTGCCACCGCCAGCCGCCCCACCATACAAAACTTCCCTTTCAGATGCGCTTAGGAAGCTTGTCTGTGGTCCTGGGTTTGGCTTGAATACTACTTCTTGAGCAATATCAATATCAAACTCAGGAGCTTTTACTTGTGCTGCTACAGTCTCTACTACAGGCTCACTCTTTTGGGGGGATGATACGGTAGGCTCCGATGTTTTCTTCTTCGAGCCTTTTGATCTCCTGTAGCGTTTCTTCGAGCCGCTTGGCAAGCTTGCGCTTAATTGTAGCTGCTTTCTTACGTCTTCGCTCAATGTCTACCCTTTTCTTTAAACCCATATGTGAGATGTATCGGCCTGTCTGTCTGTGTAGCCATATAGCAACTTCACGGTAACCATACTGCTTTAAGTGACGCTTTGCAAGCTCTAATGCTTCTAACTCATCTGGTATGGGTTCTAATAGTTTTTCTTTCTCAGGGTGTACTCTGTATCCGAAAGGCACGGTGCGTGTTGTTCTAGCTATTACGTGCCACTGTCTCTCTTCACCTTTGTGTGGTTTGGGTAGCTCCCAATACCCCAAAGATTCACGATTCATTACTACTCGTTTTTACCTTCCTTAGATGGCAGGATAAACACCCCACCACTGCTTGAACCTACATCAATCTTGTCTACCTTACCTAAACCTGCACGATCAAGTAAGTCTTTAGCTGCTGACATCTTATCACGAATACCTAGTTCAGTAGGATCATATAAAGCACCAACCATAGCCATAGCTGCTTTAGGTGCAGTACGAGCAAAGTAAGTACGTGTCTTATCTGCGATCTCATCCTTAAGCGATTCTACGATAGCACCTGTGCTAGATGCTTCACTGTACCCTGCCAACTTCTTAGCAGCAACTACGTCACCACCTGCTTCATCAAACAGTACTTCTAAGAACCGCTGTTGGTTTTCTGTTAGTTGTCTGGTCATTGTAACGTCCTTAAGTAAATTAAACCTACAAAGCTACCTGTAATAACGATGAACAGTACAAAACCTGCTCCCCATTCTATTAACTTACGCTGCATCTCTATACGTTTATGATCGTGTTCTTTCTTTTGTTTACGAATATCAGCCTCAATACGTAGAAGCTCATCCCAGTGTGAAGGACCATACATAACACAGATGTAATCCTTCAGTTCCTTACGCATAGACTCAGCTTTCTTCTTAGCTGCGAATATCTGCATTGCTTCTGCTTGAACGCCACCACCAAGGGTTTTATACCAAGGTGGTTTAGCGTTCTGTCTGTCAGCGAAGTCTAAGTCACTTATAGCACCAGCCCACTGTGTAAGCTGACCGCTCATGTCTTGTAAGTCCTTACCTACCGCAATACCCTTCTTAAGAGCGTTAAATGCGGTAGTTGCTAAACCTATAGCGGTTACTGGATCTATCACTGTAGGAACCCCCTCTTCTAAGTCCACTACCTGTTTGTCTATCTGTATCACCTGATGATACATTAGCTAAAACAGCTAAACTTAGAATAAGGGGAAACTCCTTATTTAACCTCACTGTTCGTTGCCGTATACACGATTGTATATCTCTCCTCTTGATATACCTATATCGTGTAGTTCTTTGTTAGACATATTCTTTAAAACCCAGTAGTCTGCTCTACGCTGCTGATGGTTCTGAATACGTGTTAATAAATTCTTAAACATTGCACTATCTCCTTTTTGCTATGTGCGTGGAGATAGTTATACTTATATATTAGTTACGTAGTAGATATAAAATGCACATACCCGTTATGCAAACCTATTAGGGCTAAAATACTCTTTACCTGATAAGAAGACCTCTAAGCTACCACTACTACCATCAAACGCTGTTATCTTATCACCTGAGTGTAAGTATATCCTGTCTGACGTTATAACGTTATACACATCTTTACCTGCTATAGACTTATCATTTAAGATGTGGTGATACGTATTTGTTTCTGCGTGATACCACTGTAAGCTTATATTATGATTAGCGGTATCCCCATTCGTTATATGCAAGAAGTCTATCTCTGCATCAAAGTTATTAGGACACGTATATACAACATTAGAACTAGCACCGCCTGAAGTAGCGGTAACTGTCAAACCTTTTGTTACAGTGTTATATGCGCGAGCTAAAACCATTACTTCTTCTTAATAGCTTTCTTGACAGTCTTAACTACCCAAGCCTCATTTACATCAGGTGTACTGGGATCATCAGCAATGAAGTGTCCATTCTCGTCACGTGCACGTACCATTTCCAAAGACTCTTCATGTTCAGGCTCCTGCTTCTTTGTAGCTCTCTTTGTGCGGGGCTTAGGTGTTGCAGTCATAGCTGCTTCAGCTTCTTGACAGATAGATGTTACGTTAGGGTCTTTACTCTGCACGTTACCGTAGTTGTCTTCACCTGCAGCTTGATTACCTGTAGAGTCCCACACATAGCCATGCTCATCTACTGTGTAGCCTTTATCTTCAAGTGCTTCTTTGTATTTATGGTAGTACTTCATTACTTGCCCTTCTTTACAGGACGTGCTGCTGGTACATCTGCGCCACACAAGCCACCCTTGTTGTAGCCCTTCTTCTTAGACATACCACCATAGGCCATACCAACACCCATCATGTCTTTCTTCTTTTTGCTCATGCCACCCATCATGTAACCCATCTTCTTAGCTACTTCTGGTGCTTCTTTCTTTAATGCTTTCATGCCTTTGTTCATTGTACTATAAAACCTCTTCCATCATTGTTTCTTTACAATCCCATGCTTGACAGGACTTCTCTTGGCTACAAACAAACTTAAACTTACTACAAGCGCCTAAGCCTGACTCAATATTTAATGACTTGAGAGTACGTGCACGGTTGTCAAAGTAATCACAGTTACCACAAGTCTTAAGAGCAGCAGTCTCAGTATCTTTATCCCAAGCCTTGCCTAACTCTTCTGCAGAATCACCATACATCCAGTATGTCTCTGCACGGTCACGGTTCTTAGGGTCTACCTCTGGTGGCTCCCCAAGCATTAAACTCATCATCATACTACTTCCTATACTTAGCTGTCTTCTTAGCTATCTTCTTGGGTTGAGATACAAACTGCTTACCTGCCTTCGTACCCTTACGCTTAGCTGCACTTGTAGCAGCGTATTCAGCAGGTGTAAGAGCATCCCTAGCTTTCTTGGGTAGGTAACGCTCACCTGTAGCTTTCTTACCTTGAGTAGAGGGCTTACCTGACTTAGTACCCCACTTCTCTTTACCCCACTTCTTGAGTGACTTCTGAGGAGCTTTCACGACTTGTAGCCCCCACCCTTAGCTTTATATTGCTTAGCTACCATCTGAGCTTTACGTGCTGACCACTGTCCAGGCTTTCCACCCTTACCACCAGCCTTTACTTTAGCTACGAGGTTCTTACGCATAGTAGGCTTAGTGTAGTTACCTGCAGCGTTAACTGTACTCTTACTCTTCTTTTGCATTGTTAAACACTCTTACTAATTTGATGACACTGAGGCATAGCATATACACCCTGCTGCATCATGTTAGCTGCTAACTGTTTAGTTTCATTAACACATGACTCTTTACTGTAGAACACATCAGGCTTAGCTAATATCTGACACGACATAGCTGAAGGATTAGCACACATTAATATGATACCTACCCACATATGCTAAGCTACAATAAAGTTAACTATCTGACCGTCAGGCTTACGTAGCTTATTAGGGTCAGGGTTATACGCATACATCTGATTCACTAACTTAAGATCCTCTACTGGTGTGTCAGGCGTAACTAAGTTAGGCTCTGGCTTCTCTTCTACGTTATTCCTGTGTGACCTATCTTTATCAGCTTTCTCAAACACGATATTCTCATGTGTCTGGAAAGGCATACTAGGTAACGGAAAGTGAGATATCAGAGTCATTCTACTGTAGGCTCCTTAGTGCCAAACACTCTCTCATAAGTCATATCATTGCTGTACTCTTCAGCCCACCTATTCTCAGTAAAGGTAGCAAACTCTATAAGAGCCTCTAAGTCAATATCCATAGAGTTTATATACGTCTTCATATCTACAACATCTTGCTGTAATACCTCAATAGTGTGGGCCTGTTTGGATACCCACCACACAGCAGCTACAAGCTGTATAGCCATCGCTGCTACAAGTGCTACAGGGAGTTTAAGATCACTCATCGCTACCACTTAACCTTGTCAGCCCAGTATGCTGCGCTAGTCTTGCCTTTAGCAATGTTCTTAGCATGGCGAGCTTTAAAAGACTTCTTACGTGCTTTCTCTCCTGCTGACTTAGGGTTTTTACCTGCACCGCTAACTCCTTGCTGACCAAAACGTATAGTCTTAATAATGTTACCCTCTTTAGCTACAACTACGTGTGACTTAGTAGGGTGATCAGGAGTACGCTTAGGCTTGTTAAACCCACTGACACCAGCACGTTCTAGTCTAGAATCTCTAGCCATACTACTTCTTTCCAGCTTTACTATTACGAGGAAAACTACGATTAGCTTTCTTAGTCGTTACCCGTAGATTAGACTTAGAGTTATCGTGAGGATTACCATTCTTGTGGTCAACATCCTTACCATCACCCTTCTTAACTCTACCAGAAGCTTCTAACTTACGTCTAGCTTTCTTACGGGCAGCATTACGAGCTAACTCTCTAGGAGTACTCTGTAGTTGTCGCTCTCTCTTGTAGTCTCTACCTGCCATACTCTCGCTCTCTATCAGGGTCTAACACCTCGTAACGCTTTAAGTGACCCTCTAAATACATAGCTCTCTCTACGTGATCTAACGTGTACCACTCACCAGTACGAGCATGTATGGCTTCACGTACATAGAATACATCTGACTTAGGTATATGTACCTTACGCATAGCACGGGTATCATTGTCAGCTAAAGCGTTGTAGAAGTCTGTTAAAACATCTTCTGATGCATATAGTTGTACTTGTTTATGTTTCATTGTCAAGGGAAAAAGTTTATTAAAGCAAAATACGTGCTGCAAATAACTAGTTGTTACATTGTAATTGTTACAGAGAGAGGGAGAGGAGACACACAGTTACAACATATATGTAGCTACTCACAGCACGTAGTCACAATAGTATTATTGCTTTTATGATTTGTGACTATGTATAGTTTAACATTAATGTAATAACTCTGTCAAGTACAAATATCATTATTGTTACTTATGTAGTTATTACATTAGAGTTTAATGACCTATGTCCACTATCATAAATAACACACTAAGTTAAACATTAATGTAATAACTATCTTTTATCTTTACTTCTTTAATGTAATAACTCTTATGTAATAACTATCTTTAGTGTAACTACTTTATAAAGTTATTACATTAATGTTTAACTTAGCCCCCTACCCCCATAGTTATAGAAAAAAGCAATACCTTGTCAAGAGAAAAATGTATGTGTTACATAAAAAGTGATCTATTGTTTCAGTTTGTAACATAAAGTTACTACATACCATGCTTTGCAAACATGCAATACCGACCTTGCAAAACTGCAAAGTACTACTTCCTGGTATACTGGGTCCGTTTTACCCCGTGTGTGTATTTGTGTATATACGTATAACGTACACCCCCCACGTGGCCCACGCCCCACCCCCTTCGATAATGCTAAGTGTTTGATTTTATTGGTTAAACTATTCTTATATGCGTTTCGATAAGCTGAGATATTATTTATTGTGCTGTAAATGCTAGGCTAATGTGTTGTTTTCATTATGTTTTACTAGTGATATATCATCATTGGTCTACGTATTATGTTAAATTACCCTACCCCCTAAAATGTTATGTTATAACATACCCTAGACGTGCACAACACACACTGACATACCCCTTTGTGATCACATTCCTATAGCCTAGCATTATTTGTGATCACAAACAGTTACTCGCCTTTAAGTTACTGCAATCCTGGTTATACAACCTAAAGTAGAGCTTATATAAGTATAATGTGTGATAAGCTTTTATGCTGTCACTTATCCAAGGTTAAACTATTTGTTTTTGTTTATTATCAATAACTTATAAGAAAGTTTATCAAATAGCTAAAATAATTGTTGCAATATTCAAATCAATCTGCGCATAGTTATTACATCGAAAGCGACAAGAAACAAACGCACAAGGTAAGACCTAGCAAAGTTTCAGCGTCCTAGACGGTCAAGCCGCATAGAAGAGCCGCACAAAAGATAAGACTAAAAATTAATACTTGACTAAGCAAACCGAATCAGTCCACGATAGGGCAAGCAAAACAGAAAGGTGACAAAATGAGAAGAACATATTACATCTATAAAGGTTATGATAGAGAAAACGCTCTTGCTATCATTGCCCCGAATGTGGACAAAGAACGGCACGTAGCAGAACTGAAAAGACTTGCCAAAGAGAACGGCCACATTACAATTCGTAACTGTCTAGGTGGTCTTGTTTCTGAAATTACTGATGAAGGTAAAATAAATTCTTTTGTTTCTTGATAGGTAAGCCTTTCGAGGCTTACTCTCTGGACACACAAGCAAAACAGAAAGGTAATACAATGACGTATAAGCTTTTAGGGGTTGGCACCAACGCCAAGACAGTTAAAGGTGATGGTGATGAATATCTCACTGCTATCGTGTATATGACACCGTGGAAAGTATCAATAAAAGGCAAAACATTTAACTCTTGTGCTATGGCAGAGCAAGCTGGATGCATTGATGCCTGTCTCAATACTGCTGGACGTGGTGCGATGAACTCTGTTCAAACCGCAAGGGAACGCAAAGCGCAATGGTTTTATCGTGATCGTGATGGTTTCATGCGCCAGCTTATGCAAGACATTGCCAAGTTTCAAAACTATTGTAGCAAGCGTGGTATTCAACCTGTGGTTAGGCTTAATGGTACAACGGATATACGTTGGGAACTAGTCAAGCTTGATGGTTACACAATATTTGAGTTATTCCCACGCTGCCAATTCTATGATTATACTAAGATAGCAAACCGCAACACTTCACACATTGAGAACTACCACCTTACGTGGTCATATAGTGGCGCATCCGATAGCTACGCTGCCATGATGAAAACCGCATTAGATCGTGGTATGAATGTAGCAACAGTATTTCGCAAAGCATTCAATGCTAAGACGTGGCAAGGCTTGCCCGTTGTTGACGGTGATGCTGATGATCTACGCATACTAGACCCAAAGGGCGGCCACATTGTAGCGCTATACGCTAAGGGCAAAGCTAAGAAAGATGAAACAGGTTTCGTGGTTGATGCTTAGGCGTCACCACACCACACAAACACAGAAAGGTACTACTATGA
>Ga0213866_10000645_pt1 | contig 27388 bp, 37 predicted proteins | sample PICome_11_FD_160079 | JGI IMG/M metagenome (GOLD analysis project Ga0213866, IMG submission 160079) | Coastal seawater microbial communities near Pivers Island, North Carolina, United States - PICO284 | ecosystem: Environmental > Aquatic > Marine > Coastal | place: USA: North Carolina... | reverse complement strand
ACAACGCAAAGAGAGCTTGCGAGCTTTGCGTTTTAAGTATGTGAGGCTTCGGGAAAATAAAATAAAAAAGGGAGGCGAAAGCCTCCCGATGCTAGATAATTCTATGACGGAAATCATAATTTATAAAGGTTGTGTTTTTGGAATGTTTCATTTGTTCTTGTAGATGATGGACGACCGAGAAAGCCATATCCATTCCACACCCATTAACAACCAAACCCGTATAAGTTTTGTTTGGTCGATAGTCCAAATAATCCGATATTAAATTATCCAAAAACAAAGGTTGATTGCTTTGGTTATCGATAATAAAAAAACTGATGTGTCGGCACATTCCACTTTTTGAAACGTGGCGAATAATACAAAATATTTCTTGATGACTATTTAATAAATTGTCTAGTCTATCTTCTGCATAAATGTAATCTGCCCGTTTCTTTTGCTTCTTGGTCATTGTTTCTTGTAACATTGTTAGTCCTCCTTTTATTGTTAATTATAGGATAATCTAAGACTGCAAGAAGTCAATAAAAAATCCTGGTTTGCGAATTGTATTTTCTGATACACCGAATCAAGTTTTATGATTGCGACTCTAAAAAATTTGACAAAACGAAAGCGAGCTTGCGAGTCTTTCGTTTTCAAACTTGCGACCCGAGACCCAACGGACGGGAAACAAAATAAAAAAAAGGGAAAGCCGAAGCCCTCCCTTTTTCCCAAGGAAACTTGATTATTTTTCATTGGCTTTTTTTGCGATGTGCTTCAAAGATACTTTAGCTAAAGCTCTTGCCTTGCGATGATCTTTTAGAATATCTTTGATCGGTCTTGTTGGCATTGCTCGACCCGAGGCTATGATTGCGATTCTCATCGGGATAACTTCAGTATCATTACATTTAGTACAACATCGACCATTGGAAATAGGGAAGGCATTATGCCCTCCCTCAAATCCATTTGCTTGAATGTCTATATCACTCGTGCAAATATCACATTTCATTGTTTGCCCTCCAATTTGCTAACTCTTTCTTCGATAGCCATAATAACTTTTATAAGCTTTTGAAGTTCGATGTTTAATGATTTAGTATGTGCATGATTACTTGAACACATATCTTTTAGGATTTTAGTTGAATCCATAATTAATGTAATTTCTTCTACATTCATTATTCGCCCTCCTTTTCTTCTAATTGTTTAAGGTAAGCTTTCTTAACCATAACAAACTCGCCTTCTAGTTGTTTAACTTGTTTAACTGCTAGTTGAAACAATACCTTTTCAACTATTTCGTCAACATCTAATCTAGATTCTAGATCCTCGACATCTGACTTTAATTGTTGAACATCATTGTTCTCATAAATCGCATCATCAATTCGAGATTCGATTTGATCTGCAATTTCTTGTTCAATTGCATCTTGAATGTTTGACATAATTGTCCTCCTTGTTGTTAAGGGACTATTCCCTAAAAAGATTGTATCCCAGTTTGTCCCATAAGTAAACAAGAAAGTAACACATTGTTGCATGACCGATATGCACTCTATGCATTGCACCCCTCAAAAATTTGACAAAACGAAAGCGAGCTTGCGAGTCTTTCGTTTTAAAGGGGTTACTCCAACAGAACCGAAAATAAATTTACTATAGCAAGAGGGGCCACCCCCCTAAAACACGGGGCGAGGGTTACTTACAGACTAATAATTACAATGATTGATAATTTCATTCAAATATATTATTGTTTGGGCATGAATCTAGATGTACTACCTAAAGAAGTGTTACAAGAAGTTCTGTTACTTGAAGAACAGAAACGACGACTTGATACCAGAGAATTAGCCCAAACTAAATTTCTTGCCTATGCTAAACATGTATATGAGGGATTTATAGAGGGTAGACATCATCGTATCATTGCAGAAAAGCTCGAGGACATTGCATCGGGTAACTTGAAGCGTTTGATAATCAACATGCCACCTAGACACTCGAAGTCAGAATTAGCCTCATATTTAATGCCTTCGTGGTTCTTGGGCCGTAATCCAAAATTAAAAATCATACAGGCTACCATGAACACGGAACTTGCTGTAAGATTTGGTAGGAAAGTCCGTGATCTCATTGCCGATCCCATATATGCAGAGATCTTTCCCAAGACGGACTTGAAACAGGATAGCCAAGCGGCAGGTCGTTGGGAGACTAGCCAAGGCGGGGAATACTTTGCAGCGGGGGTGGGTGCTGCAATGACTGGTCGTGGTGCTGATTTGTTGATCATTGACGATCCACATTCGGAACAAGATGCACTGTCCACGGTTGCTTATGATAATACATACGAGTGGTACACATCAGGACCGAGACAGAGATTACAACCGGGGGGAACCATCATCATTGTGCAAACCAGATGGTCTAAGAAAGATCTGACGGGGCGATTAATTCAGAATATGGCGATGGATAGTATGTCGGATCAATGGGAAGTTATAGAATTTCCAGCGATACTTCCGAATGATAAACCTTTGTGGCCTGAATTTTGGCAAGTAGAAGAACTATTAAAGGTTAAGGCTTCACTGTCCCCGGTCAAATGGAATGCACAGTGGCAACAAAATCCGACATCGGAAGCTGTTGCGATGATCAAGAGAGAGTGGTGGCAACCTTGGGAGCATGAGGATGTTCCTAATTTGGATTACATAGTTCAGAGTTATGATACGGCATATTCTAAAAAAGAGACGGCAGACTATAGTGCTATTACAACGTGGGGTGTGTTTGAACCGAAACCGAATGGTGAACAACATTTGATAATGTTGGATGCGAAGAAGGGTCGATGGAGTTTCCCAGAGTTAAAGCAGATAGCGATAGAAGAAAATGAATATTGGCAACCAGACTTGATGTTGATTGAGGCAAAAGCAAGTGGTCAACCATTGGCAGATGAACTACGACTATTGAACTTGCCTGTTAATACATTTAGCCCGGGCAGACGAAAAGGTGGTGGCGGTGTTGATAAAACTATGAGGATGCATATTGTTTCGCCTATTTTCGAATCGGGCAAAGTATGGTATCCTGAAGGAGAAAAATTTGCCGATGATGTGATAGAAGAGGTTGCATCTTTTCCGAATGGCGATCATGATGACTATTGTGATAGTATGACAATGGCAGTTATGCGTTTTAGGCAAGGTGGATTTATAGACTTAAAAGGAGAAGAAATACCAGAAGATTGGTATCCTCGTAGAGCAAGGGAATATTACTAATGAGTAAAGATAAAGCAAAAGGCAAAAAAGCAGAGAAAATTTCAAAAAGAAAAGCTATCAAATCAGCATTTGATGATAAATTTGGTGGCGACCCTATAAAACAACTGGACAATTTGTTTGGATCAATCCGAAAGCCAGTAAAGAAAAGTGATGGGGGAACAGAAAGAAAAAGAATACAAGCAAATGTTATGGCTGTAAAAAAAGCACAACAGAAAGCTAAAAACAAAGCACCTAAAAACTTAACAACAAATCAAAGAAAGTTCTTAGCAAGAGAAAGAATGAAAGAAGTAGATCGTATTCAAGATTTAGTGGAGAAAGAAGACAGAACAAGACCTGGTCCTCCTATGAAAAAATCTGAAGCGGATAGAATAGAAAAAGAAGTAAGTGGAATAAAAACAGGAACGATAAAAGAAAAAACTCCGTCTAAATCTATAAAAAAAGAGAGAGAAACAGATTTAGAAAGACTAGAGAAAAAGAAAAAAGAAGCAGCTGAATTTGAAAAAACACTAGAACAAAAGAAAAGAAATCAAACATCTAAATTTGGTGCTTTTGATACGGGTGCTCCTCAGTTAGAAGTAAGAAAAAGTGGAGCTCCTGGTTTAAACAAAGGTATACGAAGCAAGATGTATATTGGCAAGAAGATGAACATGGGTGGTGTTATGAAAGCTCGTGGTGGTACATTTAAAGGTACTTTCTAATGAGTAAGAAAAAATCAAAAGGTAAAGTTGTTGACTTTACTGGAAAACATAAATTAGATAAATATCTAACAAAAGACCAGATAAAGCAATTAGATCCTTTTGGTGTAGATCTTCTTCTTCAGATTCAAGAAGGTGTCAATAAAGATAAAGGTAAGAAAAGAAAAGCAGGCGGTTATACTGTTACTAATCGTTTTTCGGATATACTTCTTCCAGAAAAGAAAAGAACAACAAGGATTACTTGATGGCTAGAGATAGTGCTATTGATTTCAGTATAGACCAAGCTCAAAAACTTTTTGGTAAAGGTATTGAGGTTATTGGTAGAAGAACTGGTATTGAGTCATTATACAACTATGGAAGAGAAGTAGTTGAGCAACAAGAAGAAGATATTCGTAAAGGGAACTATCAACCCGAATACACAATGGGGCTTCGTGAAGCTTATACCCAAGGTGGGATATCCAAAGCTTTAGGGTGGCTCGGTGAAAAAACTCAAGAAAATTTAGCCACAAGTGCTCCTGCATTGGTAGGAACTTTAACGGCAGCGTTGACTGCACCGTTTAGTGTGCCTGCGGCAGCCTTGATCGGTGGAGCGACACTCGTCAGTTCGGGAGTCATGGGCACTGGTGAAGTTGCCGAAGAGATGGAACAAAAGACGGGTAATTATGATGATGCAGTCGCCATTGGTGCAGGAACCATCATAGGGTTACTTGATCGATTTGGTGCTGGTAAAGTGATTCCAAAAGATGAACTACTAACCATGACGGGTAAGCAGTTAATTAGGGCACTTGGTAAAGAAGGTAAGATAGATGCAGCCAGAGAGATTGGCAAAAGAATAGGTAAGTCTGTTGCTTTTGAAGGTGTAACAGAAGGAGCACAAGAAGGTGTTTCTGTTGGATCGACTGCTCTAACTGGTGGTGAGTATACTGGTTTAGAAGTTGCCGATAAAATATTAGAGGGCACTGTTTTAGGTGGTACCATGGGTGGTGGTATGACTACGGGGATTGAGACACTCCGCCAGGGTCCGGGAGCCGTGAACAAAATACAAGAGATGTTTTCTGATGGACCAGGAACTGGTGGTTTTTCTCCCGAGATGGCTTTTGCAGGATCTTTGTTTAGTCCAGATCGAGCACAGTTGAGACAAGTTCCATTAACCACGTCTGAAATACTCATGAATCAAGGTCCATCGGACCAAGGTTCTTCGCCTAGTCAAAAAATAAACGAGGCAACTGAAAGAAACTTACAAGCTAATACAGACGAAGAGGCAGATCCTAAACAAAACTTTTTTAACCAAGATATGACAGGAGAGTCTACTAAGGATAATCCAACAGTTTCTCCTCTTAGAATTATATTGACTAAGTTAAAAAAAGAAGAAGAAAAAAGACAAGCATCTGGGGCAAATTATAAAAAAACTGGTAAGGATATCATTGGTGATTTAAGGGCAGCAGAAAAAGGTAATCAAGGTTTAGTTGGTTTCATGGGTAACTATGATACCAAAGTAACTGAAGTTAAAGAAAAGAAAGCAGTCCCCGCCGAAGGTGTAGACGGTAAAGCATTTGGTAAAGCAATGAAAGAAGCTAAAGGTGATTATACCAAGCTTGATCCTAGCTTATATAAGCTAATTGATATTACAAAACCTTCAAGAGAAGAAGTGCTATCTTTTAATGACAACCTATCAGGTACATCAGATTCAGTGACTCATAACAGAGGAGGTGAAGCATACAACTCTGGTCTTGAAGAATATCTTGTTCGTAACAAAGATAAAGAATTAACTTATGATGAAGTTATCGAAGTTTTTGATCAAACAAGACCGCAAGTCAAATTAGAGATTAGAAGTAAGGCTGCAGGCCAGAATCCAACTGGTCTATTAGTTAATGCAAACAATCCACAAGCAGGTAACACTTTAGATCTTTCAAACGTAGTTGGAGGTGTTGCTCTAGAATCCACACAAAGAATTATGCAAAACTTTGTGGATGAAAGTGGGGCGAGGGTTTCTAATCCTAGAGATTTTGAAGTCGATTCTGTCGCTATTGTTTCTTACGATGATAATAAACAAAACATCAAATCAGGTGCTTTAGAAAAAAGTGGTACGCTTGAGGCTATAAAAGAAAAAAATTCATTCGGAGTAACAGGGAACGAATCTGGAGATACAATGTTTGACCTTAAAATTGGGGCAGGCCACGATTATCATAAAAAAGGTGCCGCATATCTTAGAGGCATGGTCGTTAGAAGAGAAGAAGACGGTAAGCTATATATGATGGCTGAAGAAGTTCAAGATGATTCATCAAGAATAAAAGAAGAAAACTTAGATGTTGCTACTCCTATGTATGACTTAGATTCTGCCGATCAAACATTAGAAAAGACATGGACAGAGAGGATGGAACTGACTAAGTTAGGTCAAGTTCCACCGACACAAGAACAACAGATATTTGATGAAGACAGTCAAAGTTACGAAGATTTTTTTGGTGAAGCTGCACCAGAAGAGTATGATCCTAGACCATCAGAAAACAGAAGACCTGCCGCTCTTCATTCTTTTAATCCTGACTTAGGAAGAGATGCTGATGGTAATGAAATACCTAGAGCAGGTAATTATAGACCTGGTTCATCTAGAAATATATTTGATGCTTCTGAAAAACAAAAAGTAATTACTCTAGATAAAATTGAACAAGAAATACCTATGGAGGATTCTCTAACTCAACTTAGAAAAGACAGACAAGAAGCCTATCAAAAATATGAAAGTGATCTTGAAGTTTATAACGACGAAGAAGAAAAACTTGATAAATTAACAGATGAACTAAGAGAACAAGAAGATTTTCTTATATTTCCTAATCAAGTCATTGATGTAACAGAAATGGCTTTAGACGATATGGTAAACAATCGATTTGAGATTACTGGTGCAATTAACAGTAAAATAAAAGATAGAGCTCCTTTTTTTGGAAGAGATCCAAACGAAAACTTTTATGATCTTTTGGCAGGAGATACCAACATGACAGATACAGACGTAAATCCAATAGGTCCTATAGTTGAAAATGTTTTTATAGAGCTACAAAAACAAGGTAAATTAAAAACACCTTTGAGTTATGCCCCAATATCTGTGACAAATCCTGAAACAAATTTTAAGTTGACTGCAAAAACACCAAATGAAATTCTTTTAAGAGAAAAGAAGTTTGGTATATTAGAATCGGAGGAAGTAAACCCTGTTTTTAATGTAATACATGATATGCCTGGAATACTCGGTAACTACAGGAGTATGACTATTTTAAGATTAGGTTCTTCTAAAGGAATTATTCCAAGAGACATACTTCAATCTCTTCCTAAAAATTATTTTGAAGAAATGCAAAACAGAACAAGTAAGCCAGAGGCATTTAGAAAAACAATAGACATGGTTATGAATGAGAGTATAAACAACCAAGCAAATAGAGTATTAAATGCAAAAGTTGCTAAATATATTCTAGATAACCACATAAAGAGCAGAAAAAGCTCAGAAAACGTAATGCCAGAAACAGATATAGATGAGTTAATTATATCTAATTATAATCCAGAAGGACAGATGATGGCTGCACGACCAAATAACTCACCATTACAGAACTTACAAGAAAACCGTGTTGATTTAAAAGGTTTCGTAGAAGATTTTAATAACAGACTTGGTCCTAAAGCTGTTTTAGATATTAGAAAATATATAGGCAGAGAATTAGATTCCATGAATTCTAAAATAGGTTTTATACCTGTTAGAGATATTATGACATCCGAAAACATGTCAGATGATGCTCTAATAGAAAAATATAAACAGTCTATGCTTTCAGATTCTAGTTCATACAATTCTTTTGTTCAATATTTACTAAAAGAGCCTTATGTAAATAGTGTAAAAGCAACCCCAGTCAATATGAATCCTTTGTTTGAAAGTGTAGATGCTTTGGAAAAAAACGTGTCAAAATTAAGAGATAAATATAAGGCATCGTTTGCTGAAGCTCGAAGATTAGGTAGTAGAGAAGAAAAAGATAGAAGATCTCAAGTATTTGAATTAGCAATAACTAGAAGAGCCAGAGACTTTGGATATGAGCCACAAGAATTATTTAATGCTTATAAAAGATTAGACAATCATGTAAACAATACAGAACCTTATATGAGAGACTCTGCTCATTCTTCACAGTCACAAGCTTCAAGAGCGATCATAAAAGGAGCAATAAATCAAATACCAAATCTAGAAAAAATATATGGAGAGCCTGTTGTTGGTTTTGTTTTCCCTGCTAGAACAGATTTACAAAACATGTCAGGAAGAGCTAGATTACCAGCAGATGATGGAAGTGCTAGATATTTAGCAGAATTAGCAAAACATAAAAAAGCAGGTCTTACAAGTTATGAAGTTGCTCCGAACATAGTTAAAAAGCAATTTCAGGATGCATTATTAGACGAAGCAGGTAATCCTCAAGTTCAAGTAGAAGAGAATGTAATCTTTAATATGGTAGATAAAGATGGAAACAGAACAGCTAGACTTCCTAACCCGGTTCAATATATATTAAGGCTCGATCCTGGTTCAGCGGGTGAGAAACTAGCAAAAAGCAAATTTGTTTTTAAAGCAAAAGGTGGTACAGTGGATCTTAGAAAGGCAGGCTAATGGCAATAGAACCTAGACAAATAGCAGGACTAGTGGAGAAATCCATGGGAGCAGGTGGGCAGATGATGCCTGAAGAAGATAGTTTACAAATAGAGTTACCAGATACTATTAATGATTTACCAGAAGGCATAGAGCTTGTAGATGAAGAAGCCGTTGAAGTTCAAGTCGAAGAATATAGACATGATGCCAATCTCGCAGAGGTTCTTGATGACGACGTTCTTGGAGAGCTATCATCTGATCTCAGAGCGAAATTCCGTGAGGATGTTGACTCAAGGGAAGATTGGGAAGAGGCGATTGCGAAGGGATTAGGGCTACTCGGTATTAATTATGAAGACCGAAGTGAACCCTTCTTAGGTGCCAGTGGTGTAACTCATCCACTATTATCAGAGGCAGTTACACAGTTTCAAGCACAAGCTTACAAAGAAATGTTACCAAGTGGTGGGCCTGTAAAAACACAAATATTAGGAGCACCTACACAAGAAACGGAAGCACAAGCTCAACGTGTAGAAGATTTCATGAACTATCAAGTTACTGAAGTCATGGAAGAATATGATCAAGACACTGATCAAATGCTATTTTATTTGCCTTTAACAGGATCTACATTTAAAAAAGTTTATTTTGATGAAACAAAACAGAGAGCCGTTTCCAAGTTTGTACCAGCAGAAGATATGGTTGTTCCATACTCAGCTAGTGATTTAAGAACAGCAGAGAGGGTTACACATGTAGTAAGAATGACGTATAATGATATTCGTAAACTACAAGTAGCAGGAGTATACAGAGATGTTGAACTATCTGAAACAAGTGATGGTGAAGACGAAGGAGCTATCCAAGAACGTACTGATGAGTTGTTGGGACTACGTCCAAATTACTCTGACGACTCTTATACCTTATTGGAATGCCACGTTGACTTGGACTTGGAAGGTTTTGAAGACATGGATAATCAGGGGGATCCTTCGGGGATTATGCTCCCTTATATTGTTACCCTTGATCAAAGCTCTGGAAAAGTGCTATCAGTGGTTAGAAACTTTAGAGAGCAAGACCCATTAAAAAGGAAGAGACAATATTTCACTCATTTCAAATTTTTACCAGGATTTGGTTTTTACGGCTTCGGTTTATTGCACACAATCGGAGGTCTCTCTCGTGCTGCAACTTCTATATTGAGGCAATTAATTGATTCGGGTACGCTCTCTAATTTACCAGCTGGGTTTAAGGCTCGTGGTGTTCGTATTCGTAATGATGATGAGCCTCTTAATCCTGGGGAGTTTCGTGACATCGATGTCCCAGGCGGAGATCTCAAAAATTCCATCATTCCATTGCCATATAAAGAGCCATCAGCCACATTAGCACAGCTTTTAGGGGTAGTTGTTGACTCTGGTAGACGTTTTGCACAGGTTGCAGATGCAAAAATAGCCGATGTTAACTCTCAAGCACCCGTTGGAACGACTGTTGCCTTGATTGAACAAGGTTCAAAGATCATTTCAAGCATACATAAGCGTTTACATTACGCTCAAAAGCAAGAATTTCGCATGTTAGCCGAAATTTTTAGTGAAAATCCAGTTCCATACCCGTATTTTGTTGGAAATGTACCACCAGAGACCATGCAGGCCGACTTTGATGGACGTGTTGACATACTTCCAGTGTCAGATCCGAACATTTTCTCTATGTCACAGCGATTATCGCTCGCTCAAACACAATTACAATTGGCTCAAGCGGCTCCACAGATACATAATGTACATGAAGCATACAGAAGAATGTATGATGCACTCGATATTAAGAATATTGATGCTATTTTACCGAAGCCACAAGAGCCACAACCCGTGGATCCTGCAACAGAAAACGGAAATGCAATGAAAGGTATGCCTTTGAAAGCCTTTCCACAACAAGATCACGAGGCACACGTCAGAGCACATGTGGTAATGTTATCAAGTCAGACATCTCAAGCAAATCCACAAGGATATATTATGTTACAAGCTCATGTACAAGAGCATGTTGGTATGATGGCAAGAGATCAGGTTACAACTTTCTTTCAAAAAGCAGTTGAACAAGCTCAAATGGAAGGTAAACAAGTTCCTCAGATTGATCCAGCAGCCGTTGAAGCGGCAATCGCTCAACAAGTTGGCGAGATCTTGAATGAAATAATGCCTGCCCTAGCTCCACCAACTCCAGAAGATCCATTGGTAGAAATTAGAAAGAAAGAACTTGAGAATGATACTGCTGAACTTCAAAGAAAAACAATGAACGATCAAATGGATTTTCAGATTGATCAAGCTAAGTTGCAACAAGCTTATGAACTAGCTCAACAGAGACAGAAGTTACAAGAAAACATTGCTGATGATAGAAATGATGTCAACATATACAGAATTAATATGGCATCGGCTAACAAAGGTAAATAATTTATGATATACTCTGGTTATGGATCCAGTAACTATATCAGTAGCCGTAGGAATAGCAGGTAAAGCTTTTGATGCGATCAAAAAAGGCTTTGCTGTAGGTCGTGATATTGAGCAAATGTCTGGCGATATTGGTCGTTGGATGGGTGCCGTAAGTGACGTTGATAATGCAGAAAAACAAGCTAAAAACCCTCCCTTGTTTGGTAAGTTGTTTAAGTCTGGTTCTATCGAAGAGGCGGCAATGGCTGCGTATGCAGCAAAAAAGAAACTTGAGGAACAAAGGTACGAACTCAAGGTTTTTCTAAACATGACTTACGGCCCACAAGCTTATGATGAACTCCTTAAGATGGAGGGTCAGATAAGGAAACAACGTCAAGAGACAATTTACAAACAACAACAACTTCGAAGACAGATAGGTGAAGCAATTGGTTGGCTCGTTTGTGTGGGTTTGGTTGGTGGTTTTGCCGTGTTGATTGCCAGTGTTTGGATTAAACGAGCAAATGCTTACGAATACAAACCAAAAAACTATTCATTGCAACAAAAACAATGGCGTAATCCAGATACAAAAAAGTACACTACATGTAGACTTAAGAAAAGAATAACATCAAAATACACAAACAAAAGGGCTTGCATTTATCAAGGTGGTAATAAGACATTTACTATGATGATTGAAACTTTCTGTCCAAAACAATACAAATGTGTATATGATCCAAATGGAACTGAACCAGATATAGACAAAGTCATGGACAGTTTAAGAAGCATAGGAAATAAATAATGGATAGTAATTTTATACTAGATGCATGGAATGGGTTGACTTACTTTGAGGGAATACTCTTTACTTTGTGGCTATTTATCTTATACTATGGTAAATGTTGGATAGATAGTAGGTTTAAAAAATGACGGTGGAGACGTTTCTGAAGTGGAAAATTCTCCCGAGACTGATGATGTTTGCCAGTACTATTATGTCTTGGAGATGTGCAGAGTGGTTCATGCAACTTGAAGTTCCGACAGCTGCTCAATCTGCTTTTGTTTCAGTCGTTATGGGTGTAATGACAGGTGTCTTTGGTATTTGGATGGGACACGAACATAAGGAACACAAATAATGTTAACAGCGTTAATTGGACCAGTAACCAATTTAGTTGGTAAGTTTATTGAAGACAAAGATGCTAAGAATAAATTAGCACATGAAATAGCGACCATGGCAGAAAAACATGCTCAAGAGTTAGCCAAGGGTCAATTAGAGATTAACAAGGCAGAGGCAACACATAAATCTATTTTTGTTGCCGGATGGCGACCATTTATTGGCTGGACATGCGGCATCGCCCTATGTTGGCATTTTGTGCTTTCTCCTGTTACACTATTTATGTGTGCCTATTTAGACATATTTATACCAGAACTACCTGCTTTTGATATGGGTAGTTTGATGACTGTGTTGATGGGAATGCTCGGGCTTGGCGGTTTGAGGTCATTTGAAAAGTATAAAGGATTAACAAAATAATGATTAATTGGATTAAAAAAATATTAACTTCTTCTAGTAGAGATTTATCGAAGCATAGACTTCACACAACTAAGTATCAGGACTTGTGTATGTAATGGCTAGAGTAGGACAATTTGCAAACGACTTGGGTATAAGTAAAAACCAAGCACAGAACTTAATTAACAAAGGTCGAAGTCGCAAGGACGGAGGATCGCAAATCTTGGAGAATGTAATGAAACCAGTTAAAAGAAGTTTTGGTGGAGCAACAACTCTTTCCAAAGAAGCAAAAAAAATAAAAAAGATGACAAAAAAACCAGATGATCCTATGGGAGATAGGTTTGGTAAGGACAAAGATTTTAAAGTTAGACCAAAATCACAAAAGCCTTATCATCCAAAATTCAACCCAGATCAATATCATCCAAAGTTAAATCCTAAAGGTTCAAAGGGTAAACCAAAAGTTCAAAAGAGAAAAGATGGGGGGTTTCCAGATCTAACTGGTGATGGAAAGGTAACAAGAGCAGATATTCTTAAAGGTCGTGGTGTTAAAGGTTTTGCTCGTGGTGGTGGTATCGCTATCCAAGGATTAGGGTTCAAAGGAGTTAGGTAGGTCGTATGAGTCCTGATGATGAAGATACCGCAGCTGAAGTAAGCGAACATTCTGCTGATGCAGCAGGAATGGGTATGGGGGGTTTTGATGATGCTGCTGCCGCTAATAAATCGGTAACAACTGATTATACCACGGCAGGTGTTGGGTTGGGTAAAGACACCTATTCTTATGTAGATGCCATGAAAGGTGCCTTGGGAATAACACCTACCAATCCTTATGGTTATCAAGGATTCTTTAGTAGAGTTTTTGGGATAGATCCAGAAGATATAGATTACACAAATATATTTGATGGTAATCAATCCACTATGAATTACATTGCACAGAAGAATGTTGATGTGTACAGTAATCCAAACAACACCCCTGGTACACCGGGATTTGATCCAACTCAACCAGCCAATCAACCAAGATCTGGTATACAAAGAGGATTTGGTTCTCTTTTTAATCCCATAGGACAACAAACAGCTTTTGGTAAGATAGCAGCACAAAGACCTAATGACCCTATGGGATCACTAGCCATGGGTGTTTTTAGTAACTTAGCAGGACTATCTTTACCCGGAATAATGGCACAAGCTATAGGAAGAGATACATATGCAGCTAAAGGAACACCCGGATATGATGCAACGATAGATCCTGCTTCTCCTAGTTTTACTGGTTCTAGTTCTTTGGGTGGTATAGTGGATGCTCTTTCTTTAGCAAGCACTGGCATGACTTCTACTACAGCTCAAGAGGTGTATGGTACCACTAAAGAAGCCGTTGAAGAAGCCATTGACTATTTTTCAAACCCTAAAGGTGGAATAGAGGCTACTTCAACAAGTGCTGTAACGAATGTTCCTACAACAATGCCTTCTGGAACAGCATTAGGTAAAACACCTAGTGTAGGTATAGAAACTCTCGACCTAATGGGTTCTTCGAACAATATGTTTTCTCCTCAAGGATATTCAACAGTTAATACGATAGGTGGAATGACAAAAAAAGAAGCTGACGACATAAAAAGCAGATTAGGTTACTAAATGTTCGTAGCAGATTTCTTACATAAATATAAAAAAGACTTGAATAATAGAATTGATGATATAAGTATTTCATTGACTAGTGGTAGTGCATCTGATATTGGTCAATATAAAGCAATGGTAGGCGAAATACAGGGACTAACCTACGCATTGGAACACGTTCAAACCCTGCTAAAGAAGGTGGATGATGAGTCTGATAGTACCAGAATACGTTCTAGCACAGAGGAACGCTAAGAAAAAAGCTGAAGAAGAAGCCAAAAAACTTAAATTAATAGAAAGAATACCACAGCCAACAGGTTGGCGAATATTAGTTATGCCTTACATGGGCAAAGAAAAAACTGAAGGTGGTGTTTACGTTCCAGATCCAGTAAGAGAAAGAGAAGCGAGAGCCACAGTTACAGCATATGTAGCTAAAGTGGGACCTTTGGCATATAAAGATATAGACAAATTTGGAGAAGACGGAGCTTGGTGTAAGGAAGGCGACTGGGTTTGTATTGGTCGTTACGCTGGGTCACGTTTCCAAATAGAGGGTGGGGAAGTTAGAATAATCAATGACGATGAAGTCATTGCAACCATTGTCGATCCTGACGACATCAAATCATACGGAGCCTAGTATGCAAGAAGATGTAAAAGTCGAAGAAAACGAAGAAGAAGGTCAAGAAATTGAGCTAGAAACAAAGGAAGAAGAAACGGATGAAGTCGCAGTTGAAACAAAAGATAAAGAAAAAACTGATGATGCTGATGACTTGTCTGAATATTCTGAATCTGTCAAGAAACGTATCAGCAAACTTACAAACAGATTTCGTGAGGAAGAGAGACAGAGACAAGCTGCTGTCGAATATGCTGAAGCCGTAAAAAAACAAAACGAAGAATTAAAATCTAGAATAGATAAACTAGATACAACTTATGTTGGAGAGTTTGATACAAGACTTCAATCTCAATCTATTGCAGCTAAAGAAGCATACAAGAAAGCATTAGAAGAAGGTAATGCTGATGCTATGTATGAAGCACAACAGAATATCTCTAGAATAGCTATGGAAGAGGCTCGACTCAATCAGTTGAAAGCAGACAGAGAAGCCAAAGCCAAACAGGTTGAACAACAACCTCAAGCACAACAACAACCTCAAGCACAACAACAACCTCAAGCAAAGCCAGATCCTAAAGCAGAGGATTGGGCAAAGAAAAACACATGGTTTGGACAAGATCAGACCATGACTTATGCTGCTTTTGGCTTACATAAGCAATTAATTGAGGATGAGGGGTTTGACCCAAACTCAGATGAGTACTATAATGAACTTGATAATAGGATAAGATCAGAGTTTCCACATAAATTTCAGGATACTCAGAGAAAATCCTCAGCTCCCAGAGTCGCCTCTGCTGGGACAACGGCTTCTAAGTCGTCATCACCAAAGGGACGCAGAACAGTCAAATTGACTGCTTCGCAGATTGCTATTGCGAAACGTCTGAATGTTCCGCTTGAAGAATATGCTAAATATGTGAAGGAGTAAAATATGGCTATGGATAGAACAACACGAGAAACTAAAAGTCGTGCAAATAATACGAGGAGAAAACCTTGGCAACCTCCGTCTAAGTTGGATGCTCCCCCTCCTCCCCCTGGTTACACACATAGGTGGATCAGAACTGCTTTAAAAGGCGAAGATGATAAAACAAATGTGTTTGCCAAGATGAGAGAAGGATGGGAACCAGTTAGAGCCGATGAGTATGGTTCAGAAGCTGATAAATATCCAGTTATAGAAGAGGGTAAAAACAAAGGAATTATTGGTGTCGGTGGTTTAATGCTTGCCCGAATTCCAGATGAAACGGTAGAAGAAAGAACTGAATACTTCCGAGAGCAGACTCGCAATCAAATGAAAGCCGTTGACGAAAACTTAATGAGGGAACAACATCCTTCAATGCCTATCAATATTGATAGGTCAAGTCGTGTAACCTTCGGAGGAAAAGAAAAATCTTCCGAGTAACTTTTAGAAGGAGCTAATATGGCTAATGTGAATGTTGGTTTTGGTTTAAAACCAATTAACACCGCGGGTAGCACTCCAGCTACTCAAGGTACAAACTCATATTTCATAGACTCAAGTGCTTCTGCAATTTACCAAGGTTCACCAGTTATCGCAACAAACGGCGGCGAAATCGCTGTATCAAGTTCTGCTTCTGGTGACACTTTGAAATTTGTAGGCGTATTTGCAGGATGTGAATATGTATCTTCAACCACAGGTAAAAAAGTCTTTTCAAACTACTGGCCCGGATCAGGTGCAGATACAAACTTCGATATTATCGGATTTGTATATGATAACCCGATGCAAAGGTTCATAATTTGTTCAGATGCCTCTCTCACAGACAAAGCGACAGCAATCGCTACTATCTTTGAGGGTGCAGAATTCTCAGCCGAGTCAGGCAAGGGAGCTGCTGATGGTAGTACAACAACAGGTATTTCAGCCGCACAGTTAGATGTTTCTACTGTCGATGCATCAGATTTATCACATCCGTTAAAGATTGTTGGTATTCTTGATGATGCAGAGAACAATGACTTTACTGCTGCTGGTATCCCGTTGATTGTTATGATTAACAACCATGCTCTACTTGCTGGTAGTGCAGAAGCAACTGTAGGTTAAGGAGAGTAAATAATGGCAATATCTAGAGCACAACTCGCCAAAGAATTAGAGCCAGGCTTAAACGCTCTCTTTGGTATGGAGTATAACAGATACGAAGGACAACATGCAGAAATCTTCGACACAGAGTCATCAGACAGAGCGTTTGAAGAAGAAGTAATGTTAAGTGGCTTCGGAGCAGCCCCAGTTAAAGCAGAAGGAAGTGGAGTCTCTTTTGACGATGCTAACGAAGCTTACACTGCTCGTTATAACCATGAAACAGTGGCAATGGCTTTCTCAATAACAGAAGAAGCTGTAGAGGATAACCTTTACGACAAGCTTTCTGCTCGTTATACAAGAGCACTTGCTAGATCAATGGCACACACCAAGCAGGTAAAAGCAGCTAACGTATTAAACAATGCGTTTACTGGTGGAGCAACAGCTGGTGGTGACGGAAAAGCTTTATTAGCAACAGATCACCCACTAACAAGTGGTGGAACTTTTGCTAACGAGCCAACAACTGCAGCAGACCTTAATGAAACTTCTTTAGAAGATGCATTAATTTCTATTGCTGGATTTGTAGACGAGAGAGGATTAATCATTGCTCTAAGAGGAATGAAGATGATCATCCCAAGACAACTACAATTCGTAGCAGAGAGACTAATGGCATCTAATCTAAGATCTGGAACTGCTGATAACGATGTCAACGCAATCAGAAACATGGGGATGTTACCTCAAGGTTACGTTGTCAACGATTATCTAACAGACACAGATGCATTTTTCATTAAGACAGATGCACCAAATGGTCTAAAGCATTTCGAAAGAATGCCAATGGCAACTGCGATGGATCCAGATTTTGACACAGGAAACATGAGATATAAGGCAAGAGAGAGATACTCTTTCGGTTTCTCAGATCCTCGTGCAATGTTTGGTTCACCAGGAGCGTAAGCTAAATTACAATTTAACTAGAAGGGCAGTTACATACTGCCCTTTTTTGTGTATAATAAATTAAACCTTGACGAAGAATTAACTTCGACAATTGCCAGGACAAGGAGATCAAAATGGCTAACACAACTTTTTCAGGTCCAATACGATCTGAAAGCACAATTAAAACTATCAGTAAAAATGCAACAACTGGAACAATCACAGAGGTAACAACTCTTGGTGGAGCACCAGTGAGCTTAAATGATGCAGATCAAACTTTAGACAATGCTACCCATAGTGGTAGAATTTTACTTGTACCAGACGGAACTCAAGACAACACATATACTTTACCAGCACCAATAGCTGGGTCTGTGTTTAGATTTGTATATGCAGGTGGAGCAGCAGATGGAACAGATGCAATCATTGTTACCCCTGGAAACACAAACTTTTACATTGGTCAAGTTGTTCATTTAGACACAGATGCAGATAATGCAACTGTTTTTTCTGATGGCAACTCTAACAGTAGTATTCAATTAAATGTACCACAAGCATTTGATATTACTATTGTAGGTAAAGACTCAACTAACTATCAGATTTTTGGTACTGTAACATCAACGACTGCACCTGCTTTCGCTGACCAATAATAGGAGGTATAGATGGCTGATGCAGTAACTTCACAAACCATAGTTGATGGTGAAAAAACTGTTGTACAGAAATTCACTAATATTTCTGATGGTACTGGAGAATCAGCAGTTGTAAAAGTTGACGTAAGTGCTCTGGCAGCAAGTCAACTTGGTAAAACTTGTACTGGAGTAACTATAGAAAAGATATGGTGGCAGTGCATTGGCATGAAAACCAGACTATTTTTTGATGCTACATCTGATGCTTTTATAATAGAGCTAGGTGAGAATCAAAGTGGTTACCATGATTACACTGGTTTCGGTGGCTTATCGAACAACGCTGGATCAGGTAAAACAGGTGATGTCGTATTTACAACTGTGGGTCATACTTCTGGAGACACATACACAGTAACTCTTCAGATGAGAAAGAACTATGACTAGAAAGGCAGACAAACAACCGCCTAAAACAAAAAAGTATTTCCGCTCCACTAAGTCTGGAGCGGGAATGACTAAAGCAGGTGTTGCTCGATATAGAAGAGAGAACCCTGGAAGTAAATTAAAAACAGCTGTTACTGGCAAAGTTAAAAAAGGTAGTAAGGCTGCAAACAGACGTAAGTCTTATTGTGCAAGATCAGCTGGACAAATGAAAAAATTTCCTAAAGCTGCAAAGAATCCTAATAGCCGTTTAAGACAAGCTAGAAAAAGGTGGAAGTGCTAATGAATATCAAGGAGATAGCAACAGGTGTATCTATTGTTTTGTTTGCAGGTGCTATTGGGTGGACTGTACAAACTCTCATTGAGGTAGATAAGAGAACTGCTATTATGGCAGAAAAAGTATCTGAAAATCACAAAATGATTAAGCCTTTGTGGGAAGATTTTATAAGAAGGAGTAAACCAAATGGCAATCTTGCGAAGCTCGATGGCAAAACAGATAATGAAGCCTGGTTCAAGTGGAAGTAAAAAAAGAAAAACAAAAACAAAAAGAAAGAGAAATTATAAGAGGAAGTCCAGTTAAATACTGTCTTGATTGTGGTCGTAGAAAATGGTCATGCAGATGTTACAGAGTTACTGGAATAGAGGAGTTAAGACATGCCAAAAGATGCCTGTTATCACAAAGTAAAAGCAAGGTATAAAGTTTTCCCATCCGCCTATGCATCGGGAGCCATTGCCAAATGTAGAAAAGTTGGTGCGGCAAATTACGGAAACAAGAGTAAAAAGAAAGCTATGGGTGGTACTTTAAATACTGCTATAGAAAAAGTTAAAAATCAAACAATGACTGCCAAAGAAGGTAAGGTTGTTCGAATGACAAAAAGAAAATCAAACAATAAAAACATTGCCAGAGGTTGTGGTAAGATCATGGCAGGTAGACGTAAAGAGACAAAATATTCATAATGGCAGTACGGAAAACAAAATCAGGATTAGCACTTAAGAGATGGTTCAAGGAGGGCTGGAAAGATGTTAAAACGGGTAAACCGTGTGGTCGTAAAAAGGGCGAGAAGAGGGGTACGCCTTATTGTCGTCCAACTAAAAGGATTTCTTCGAAAACTCCGAAGACTGCTTCGGAGATGACTTCTACTGAAAAACGTAGTAGAATAAGACAAAAGAATAAACTAGGTCAACCAGCTGGTGCACCTAGAAGAGTAAAATCTCTTAGAAGAAAGAAGAAATAAATGGCTACATCAAACTCAAGAGATTTCGACTTAGATGTCGCAGAACTAATAGAAGAAGCATATGAGCGTTGTGGCTTAGAGATGAGAACTGGCTATGATGCCAAGACTGCTAGACGTTCACTAAACCTTATGTTTGCTGATTGGGCAAATAGAGGTTTGAATATGTGGACAGTTACACAAGAGACAAAAGCAATCACTTCTGGTACAGCTACTTATACATTAGACAGTGAGTTTGTAGACTTACTAGAAGTTGTTTTACGAAATAGTTCTGGCACAGACTTTACTTTGACTCAAATGAGTCGTGGTGAGTATTTACGAATACCAAACAAAAGTAATAGTGGGCAACCAAGTCAATACTTTTATGATAGACAGACAACACCTACAATAACTTTATGGTCTACACCAGATGCTTCATATACTCTTGTTTACTATTATGTAAGACGTATCCAAGATGCAGATTCTTTAGTGAATACAACAGATGCACCTTTTAGATTTTTACCGTGTATGGCAGCAGGTCTTGCTTACTATATAGCTATAAAGAAAGCACCTGATAGAATACAAATATTAAAATCTATTTATGAAGAAGAATTTCAAAGAGCAATGTCAGAAGATGCAAACAGTACACCATTAAAACTAACTCCTAGTATTTCATATTTGAGGTATTAAAATGACAAACATAATAGAAACAAAATTTGGAACATTAGTAAACACAAGCAAAATAGCTTCTGGTAGTGCTTCGCCTATCAAAAAGTCTGGAGCTTTTTATAACTTTTCTATTCGTATAAATAATGATGATATTCGTGAATACTCTTTCACAAATCGTGATAGAGCAGAAAAGATGAGAAAAATTCTAATAAGCCATTTAGAACAAAAGATAAAGATGGAATATAAGAAGCATGGCTAGGTTTGCATCGGGTAAGAAAGCATGGGGTTATTCAGATCGCTCTGGCTTTCGTTACCGTTTACGAGAAATGAGAACGGAATGGAATGGATTAAAGGTCGGCCCAGATGAGTATGAGGCTAAACATCCACAACTAGAGCCTAACTATCCTGGCCCAGATCCAACAGCCTTGTTTCAACCTAGACCTAATCAAGATACAGATATTGTATCATTCATAGTATACACAAATGCAGGTGATGGTATAATAGGTAAGAAATTAACAAACTTCACGGCAACCACAGGCCTTGGAGAAGTGACAGTGAGTACATCATGAGTTTTACATACACAACATTAAAACAGTCCATACAAGATTGGACAGAAAATGATGAAACAACTTTTGTTAATGAGATAGATTTTTTCATCAAAAATGCAGAAGAGAGAATATTCAAACTTGTTGATTTAGATTATTTCAGAAAAAATGTTACTGGAACAATGACAGCAGATAATAAGTTTTTACAGAAGCCTTCTGATTACTTAGCAACGTATTCTTTGTCTTATGTAAATGCCAGTAACGAAAATGTTTTTCTTCTTCAAAAGGATGTAAATTTTCTTCAAGAATATACTGCTGATCCAACATCAACAGGATCTCCGATATATTATGCATCTTTTGATGTAGATAATTTTATAGTTGCTCCAACTCCTAGCACTGGTTTTGCAGTAGAGCTACATTATTATTACAGACCCGCATCACTTACAACAGATGATTCTGGAAGTACATGGATAAGTACAAATGCTCCAGATGCTCTTTTATATGCATGTCTTGTAGAAGCGTATACTTTTATGAAAGGTGAAGCCGACATACTTCAACTATATAATGGTAGATTCGGTGAAGCCATCCAAAGACTAAAAGGATATGCAGAAGGTCAAGAAAACCTAGATTCTTATAGAAGAGGTCTACCTACCAAATAAATTGACTTTTAATATTCAATCCTTATATTATCAAACATGGAAAATAAAAGTATAGCTATCGTTGGACTAGGTAATAGTTTTTCAGAATATATTTTAGCTAAAATTAGAAGTGAAAAGTTTGATGAAGTCTGGGCAATAAATGCTATGTCTGGTGTTATCTATCATGACAAATGTTTTATGATGGATCCTCCTTCAAGATTTTTAGATACACCTAATGCTGGAACACAGACTAATATAATGGCAGAAAGATTAAAGACAAAAATAAATGTTCCTATCTTTTCTTGTACATTAGATGAGAGATGTCCAGATGTAGTTGAATATCCATTACAAAAAGTTTTACAAAAAACTAAATATGCATATTTGAATAACACTGTTGCTTATGCACTTGCCTACGCAGTAGCAGAAGAGGTTTCAGACTTACATTTATATGGAATAGATTTTACACATAAAGCAGTTAATTTTGCAGAGGCAGGCAGAGCTTGTTGTGAGTTCTGGTTAGCTGTAGCCGTATCTAAAGGAATAAAACTTCATATAGCCAACAGTTCTTCTTTGTTAGATACTAATGTTTCAGACGATCAGAAGCTATATGGCTATCATAGGCTAGACGATCCACTGGTTTCAACAACAACTCAAGGGGAAATGTTGATAACTAAAAAATCTAAATTAGATCCACCAGAACCACTAGATGCAACACCTAATATAATTGGTAGAGAAGACATACCCGGTATAACATACGAGGAGAAAAAAGATGTTTAATGTAGGAGTATCACAAGCAGGGAAAGTAAATGTAATGACTTCAGATAAAGGTGGCTTATCAAACGAACAATTGGCTGATTTAGCTGTTGATAAAATAGTTAGTATATCGGATGAAGCACCTCCACATATAAGACAACAAGCTAACCAGTTTAGAGAGCATCTTAAAAAGGTATTGTATCACTACCTAGTCTTGGCAAGAAGGGAAGAGCGTGGTACTATTATCCAAGCCTTGAGATCTAGTGGTCAAAAGGAAACAGCCGAATTTATAAGGAGACTCTAATATGGCTATAGCACAAGCAATGTGTACTTCCTTCAAGCAAGAGTTGTTAGAAGGTGTACACAATTTTAAACTAAGTGGTGGTGACACTTTTAAACTAGCACTTTATGCAGAAGGTTCTGGTGGTAAATCATCTACAACTGCAACATTAGGAGCTACAACAACTGCGTTTACGACAACTGGTGAAGTCGCATCTAGTGGTTCATATGCAACTGGTGGTGGAAGTTTAACAAGAATAGATCCAACTACATCTGGAACTACTGCATTTACAGATTTTGCTGATTTAAGTTTCACAACTGCAACAATTACTGCAATGGGTGCTTTGATATACAATAGTACTGATAGTAATAAAGCTGTTGCTGTTTTAGATTTTACATCTAACAAAACTTCAACATCTGGAACATTTACAATACAGTTTCCAACTGCCGATGCTTCTAACGCTATTATTCGTATAGCTTAACTTTAAGGTTAAGCTATGGCTACTAGCGGTTGGGGTGATGGTACCTGGGGATCCTCCTTTTGGGGAGGGTTTGTAGATGCTGATGTAAGTGTTACTGGTTTAGCAGCTACCTCTGCCGTTGGTGAGGAAGGGGTAACTGGAACTAGTGTAGTAGTTGAAACTGGACTAGAAGCCACTGGTGTTGTTAATTCAGCAGGATTAACATTTCTTTTTGCTTTTCTAGTATCGGGATCATCTGTAACGGGATCCGTTGGCACAGTTACTTTTGACGGAGACAGTAATACTGGCACTACTGGATTATCTGCTACTACTGCTTTAGGTTCAACAACAATAGGTGGTTCTACTGACGTTGTATTAACTGGTGTCTCTGCAACCACATCTCTAAATAGTGTCTTAGTTAAAATCCCAGTAAATGTTTCTGTTACTGGATTAGAAGCCACAACTGGGTTTTTATCTGGTTGGGGTAGTTCTGCTTGGGGTGACCACATATGGGGTGGTGGTGTATTCGCTGATGTAGGTCAAGCCATTGTACCAACTAGTTTAGAAGCACAAGCTCAATTAACAACTCCAACTATTACTGGTACATGTATATTTAGTGTTACTGGTGTTGAGGGAACCACGGCTCTTGGTAATGCTCTTGCTGCTGCAGGAGCCATAGTAGAAGAAACAGGATTAACTGGTTCTGTAAATATTGGTGATGAAGCAGTTGTAGGTACTGCTTTAATTTCACCTACTGGTGTTTCTTGCTCTGCACTTATTAGTCAATACTCTGCAACAACAATAACTAAAACAGTTACAGTTGTATCAACGGCTGGAGGTAATAAATACTTTATAGATGGTGTTCAGCAAGACACATTAGATTTATATGAATTAAATACTTATAGATTTGATCAAAGTGATAGTAGTAATAGTGGTCATCCATTAAGATTTAGTTTAACTTCAGATGGGACTCATGGTGGCGGTACAGAGTTTACGAGTGGTGTAACAACAAGTGGAACTCCAGGACAAGCTGGAGCTTACACAGAAATAACTGTTCCAACTAGAACAAATACATTATATTATTATTGTAGTGTTCATTCTGGAATGGGTGGACAAGCTAATACCCCAGATATTTATACTATTTTGACTACTACTGGTGCTCCAGTTACAACGGTTCTTGGGACAACAGCACTAGGCGAAGAAACAATAAGTGCAGGAGCAGATGTTGCTATAACATTAGCAGGCCTATCAATTTCAGCAGGTACTCTTGCCATAACAGCTAGTTCTGTGCTATCTTTAACAGGATTAAGTGTCACTGGATCAACTGGTGAGGAACAAGTTTATAGTTTAATTGAGCCAGATCAACTGGCAAATTGGATAGAAAAGGCGGCATAATGGCAACATATGTAAATAATCTTAGATTAAAAGAAATCACCACAGGTGACGAGTCTGGAACTTGGGGTACATCAACAAACACAAACTTAGAACTAATAGGTGAAGGTTTAGGTTTTGCAACCGTTAACTTAGGGTCTGATGCTGATGCAACAGAAACAGTTGCAGATGGATCAACAGACGGTGCTAGAGCTTTTTATATAAAAGTAACATCAACAACTTTAACGGCAACTAGAACTTTAACTATTGCACCAAACACAATGAAAAGAGTTCATATTATTGAAAATGCTACAACTGGTGGTCAATCAATAAATATATCGCAAGGTAGTGGAGCTAATGTTACAATAGGTAATGGTGACACTAAGGTTGTATATTTAGATGGAGCTGGAAGTGGAGCGGCAGTTGTTGATGCTTTTGTAGATTTAGATTTATCTGGTGGCTCTGTAAATGTAGGCACACTCAAAACAAATTCTGGTGATATGACATTTGACTCTGCTGGAAACATTATTCTTGATGCAGATACTGGTATTATAAAACTTGCAGATGGTGGTACAAATTTTGGTCAACTAGATAAAAGTGGTAATAATCTTAGAATTATCTCTTCTATTACAGATGGTGATATTGTTTTTAGAGGAGATGATGGTGGTTCAGGCATAGATGCTCTTACACTTGATATGTCTGCGGCTGGAGCGGCAACATTTAATGATGATGTTACAGCTTTCTCAGATAAAAGATTGAAAACTGATATCTCTAATATATCAAATGGTCTTGATAAAGTTATGCGAATGCAAGGCGTTTACTACAAAAGAAATGATCAAGAAAATGCTAAATTAAAAATTGGTGTTTTAGCACAAGACATGGAAGAAATTGTTCCAGAAGTTGTTTTGACTGCAAATGATGAAATGAAAACAAAATCAGTTGACTATGCTAAACTTACTGCGGTACTGATTGAAGCAGTCAAGGAATTGAAGCAAGAAATAAACGAATTAAGAGGTAATTAAATGCCTATTCCATCGTCTGGACAATCTTTATCTTTTTCAGCATTAAGAACTGAATTTGTAGGTGGTTCTAGTGCCGTTAGCCTTGGTGATCTTTATAGAGGTGGTTCTAACATAAGAGCTAAACACCCAACTAATACTGCCACTAATGATGCCGCGAATGTACCTACTAGTGGTGCTTTGGATGTAAGTGATTTTTATGATCAAGGTAAAGGTTTTACATTCACTTACTCTACTGGAGGCACAGATCAGAATTTATCTGATTTATTTGGTGCTCCTGATTATGCAGTAGATTACCCTAAAAATGTTGTAATACCTGCTTCAGTAACTTTAGGAACAAACAACACTTCTGAATATGCTTTGGAAGTAGATAGTGGAGGTGATGGAACAATTACCATTACCAATAATGGCTCTATCATTGGTGCAGGAGGCTCTGGAGGTGGAGGAGGAGGAGCAAACAGTGGTTCAGGATCTGCTGGATCTGCTGGGGGTGACGCTATAAAAGTCGCTAGTGCATGTACTTTTGTTAATAATGGAAGCATATTAGCAGGAGGTGGAGGTGCTGGAGGTGGTGGTGGTGGTGGAAAAGGTGGAGACCTTTCACAACAACAACAAACCACTGGACAACAAGGTCCGCATTTATATTACTCAACTGTACAAGGTATAGGGGTTAGTAACTGGAGAGTAAATACTCGACCAGGAAACGCCAACCCAATGGCTGCATCTATTCAGTATGGTCGAACTAGTCCAACCTCACCATATGTAGCCCAAAACAGTACACCAAACTTTTATAACACTAATACAATTACACAGGGACAATATACTTATGGAAAGGGTCCGTTTGTTTCACAACAAGCTGTTTATGACGAGGGTTTTCCACCATCTGTAATACACATGTGGCGTATATATAGACAATTTCCACAACAACAACAAACTACTGCCACTGGTGGAAATGGAGGTGCTGGAGGTGCTGGAGGATTAGGTAGAGGCTTTAATAACCAACCAGGAGGAGATTCGGGTTCTGGAGGAAGTGGGGGGTCGCCAAGTCCTGCAGGTAATGGTGGAAATGGAGCCACTGGAGGTACTGGTGGTGGCTATGGACAAGCAGGAGCTACTGGTGGTACTGGTGCAACTGGAACACCTTCAACAACATCAGGAACTGGTGGGGGTTCAGGAGGCTCAGGTGGAGCGGCTGGATTAGCAGTTGAAAGAGCATCACCTATAAGTTTTACTTTTACAAATAATGGAACAGTAGCAGGAACAGTACAGAGTTAAGGAGTACACAAATGGCAACATACGCATGGACAATAGATTTATTATCAACAAAAGATATCACTAAGGATGGCACAACTTATTCTGATGCAATAATTAGAGTAAATGCCACCCTAACTGGAACAAGTGAAACAGATTCTAATATAAGTGCAAGTGGTAGTTTTGATTTAGATATGGATGTTACTAATATAGATAGTAGTTTTACTGCGTATAGTTCTGTTACAGAAGCTAATGTTTTATCTTGGGTACAAAATAGAGTAAACGCTGATATTTTGGCAAATATAAAAACTGGAATAGAAGCCGATATAGAATTTCAAGAAAAAGTTAATGGTGCAACACCTAAAGAAGATAGTGAGGGAAATCCAACTTTCCCTTGGTAAATACTTTATTAAAAATAAAACAAGTGTAAAAAAGTTTTACAAATTTAAAAAAATCTTATATTTTTATTTATGAAGGTAGATAATCATGAATAAAATAATAGACTGTTTGACAGAATCGCAAGTTGATTTGCTAATAAATCATATAGACTATTTGATAGAACATAAGTTTGTTCGAAGAGAGCCTGAACTTAAAGAAATGTTCTGCGACACCGTTCAAATGTAT
>Ga0213866_10000644_pt1 | contig 27399 bp, 33 predicted proteins | sample PICome_11_FD_160079 | JGI IMG/M metagenome (GOLD analysis project Ga0213866, IMG submission 160079) | Coastal seawater microbial communities near Pivers Island, North Carolina, United States - PICO284 | ecosystem: Environmental > Aquatic > Marine > Coastal | place: USA: North Carolina... | reverse complement strand
ATATTTTTTTTTATTCTAAAAATATAATTTAAATATTTCAAATAATTTTCATAATTTTTAATTTCTTTCAAAAATGAATAGTTTTTATTATTTTTATTATTATTATAATTTTTAATAATTAATAAATAATCGTCTTCTATAATCTCTCTATATACCTTCATTCAAAAAAAAATGATTAATTCATTTAATATATCATTTTTTAATAAAATAATGAAAGAATTATCAAATGAATTAAAAGAAGTTTTAAAAAATATTAATATTTGTTGTATTAAAATTTCAGAACAAAAAAATTTAAACTGTAAATTTAAAAAAATAGAATTTTTAGAAAAAGAAGGGTTTTATAAAGAATATCAAAATACTAAATTTATTGAATAACACAATTTGACTTATTTAACTTTTTTATCATATAAGTATCTTCTAATTGATATCCTAGTTTTTTATAATAGTTTCTCACACCTGTACCACTAATAATAGCCATTTTTTTATATCCATTTTCTGTTGCTATTCTTTCTGCTTCAAATACAAGTTTTTTTCCATACCCTTTGTGTTGCATAGATTCTTCAATATTATTTCCAACATTATTTAAATTTGAATAAACATGTAATTCTCTAATTAATGCCATATCTTTAAGAATTTCTAATCTATTTTCATTATTTTTACTCAATCGCAGTCTAATAAATCCAATTAAGTAATTATCAGTTTCATATGATATAAAATATTCTTTACCATCTGAAGCATCATATTGTTCGATATTTAGTTTTATATCATTCTGATTTACAATGTTATTACCAACTTCTCTACATCTAATACATCTACATGACCAATTATTTTTTTTCATATCATTTTGTAATAATTGTCGCATATTAACATATTTATGACTATATCCACCAGATATATAAGTACTTGGAATATCTCTAATAATTCTGTTAAGTCTTTTCCATTTTTGTACTTTTTGTTTAAAATTTTTAATTAGTTCGTATAATTTTAAATCGTCATAAGGAATATATGAACCTTCTTCATGCCATTTTTTAATTTTTGTCCACGGTACAATTGCCGTCGGATATATTTTATATTGGTCAACTTGTAATCTTGGGTCATATAGCGAATCATTTAACATTTTAACATCCATTTCATAAGTAGACCCTGGTAAATTTGGCATTAAATGTATATCAACTTTGTAACAATTATCTTTTAATAATTTAATTGCTTCATAGACGCATTCAATATTGTGACCCCTATTAATTTTTTTAAGAACACTATTATCAGTATGTTGTACACCAAGTTGAATTCTAGTGCAATTATATTTTCTAAATTTTTTAATTTCATTTAAATTGATAGTATCCGGTCGTGTTTCTAATGTTAATCCAATAATATGAATATTACTTTCTTCTTGATTAATACGAATTTCTTCTTCTAAAGATAAAACATCTCTCTTATAAATATTAATAAATACATTTGCACTATAATACAATTTTGTTATGAAATCGTCTCTATATTGTTCTGGATATTCACTCCAAGTTCCTCCTAAAACAATAATTTCTAATTTATCTAATGCATGTCCCATTTCTTTTAATGTATTAAGTCGCGCATTCATTTGCTTAATAGGATCAAAGTCGTTATCGTTTGCTCTTAAAACAGCCGGTTCAGAAAATAAATAACTTCTCGGTTGATCTGTCCAATTATTACCTTCATGTGCTTTTTCATTAGGACAATATGCACAATCGTGTTTACAAGAAAATTTACCGATTTGTAAATTACCGTCATTGTCTATATATTCGGGGTGAGCAGATGTTAATACGGTAATTACTAATACACCAGAATCAGATTTTTGTTTTTTTTTTTATAATTAAATTTTTAATTTTTATATTATTAATATTTAATTCTTCATATAATTTAATTAAATCACAATTAGATAAACTAATTTTATATTTTCTTTGCATTTTTTTTTGAAAAATAATAACATCTTTTTTACTATCAAAACATTCATATACAGATTTGAAATCTTTTAGCAAATTTGACCATATGTCTTCGTTAATATTATTTTTTTTATGTTTTTTATTAATATCTTCAATATCAATACTGCACATTATTTAATAATACAAAAATAAGATTTTTATCATTTTTTAATTTATTTAGAAAAAAATGATAATTAACATATATATTTTATATTAATATGTCATTGCTCAAATTGATTGATGATTTACCTACGGATATTCTTCTTGAATGTGCAAAATATATATATTTACCACCAAATAAATTATTACAAGAAATAAATCATTATGGAGAAGTAAAAGTTTCTATTGAATTATTAAAAACTTATAGATTTAATGATTTAATCAACATTCATAAAGAATTATTAAAATCATGGTATGAATTATATGCTAAAATATATTTAAATGATGTAGAAGACGATCATGAGGCAGTATGCGATATTGTATTTTCATATGAAAAAAAAGATTTTAATAGAATTATAAATAAATTTATAAAAGAATTGATAATGATATTACCATCAAATATTTGTAATTTAATAATACAAAAAGAAATATATAAATATAATGAATAAATTAAAGAAAACTTTTGAAGAATAATGGCGAATTTGTTACAATTGGATTATTTGTAATAAATTCATTAAATGCAAAATAAGTAATTGCTAACATTGCTAATCTACCATTATTTAATTCTTTTAATTCTAAATTTCTTTTTGTAAATTCACTTTTATTTTTGTAAAAATTTAACGGATCAAAATCTAAATCTCCTGGAATATAATTTTCATCTGTTCTATATAATTCGGATGATTCGATTGTTGTTGTAAATATGATTATTGCCATGAAAAAAATAGGATTAATTTTTTCAAGACCACCGTTAAGAATAGAAGGAACTTTGTTATTATAAGATAATAGATTTGGACGGTGTGTAATATCGGATAAATAAGGATGAAAGAGTTCTGATATTGGCCATCCAACTGTTGCAAGCATTGCTAATCTTCCATGTTTAATTTCAGCCTCTCTATATCTTCTTAATGTTTCTATATCTGTTGAACAATTTAGAGGATCAAATCCACGATTACCAACTATTGTAGAAGCTATACCATCTGCAATAATAGAATTTTTTTTTAATAATCCAAATTTAATTGCATTTCTAACATATAAATTTCCACCATTTTCAATACCATATTTGGCAATATTTACAACTCTTTCAAATTCCGGAAAATCGATCTCTTTATCATTATTCAAATCTCCTAATTTAAGAATAGTATTATTCTTGCCGTAATAAATATTAACCTCATTTTCATCTAATTTTCCAGAATTATCTTTATCAATTTTATCAAAACTTTTTAAATTAATATTATTATTTTGCATTTTTAAAGATATTCGTGAAAAATAACGAATATTATTTGGACTTACAATATTATTAAATGCAAACGCTATTGAAATATATGACAAAATATAAAAAATTCTTTTCATTTTAATATTATATTAATATAGTCTTATATAAATTTTTTGAAATAATTTCTTTGTTTTATAATTATTGCAACTAATAAACTAACTATACCAATAGTTATATGTGTTCCGTGTGATAAACATTTTTTGATATTTAATAATCTTCCTAAAGCACAGTGTTCTGAATGAGTCGCTAATGACCAAAATAAACCATTAATTAACAATAGAATAATTAAAATATCATAAAATAATTCCATATCAATTCTATATTTTAGAAAGAAAAAAACTAAAAAAACAATGTTAATTTATATATATATATATCTATATCATATATTATATTATCAAAATAATTTGATTTTCTAATTCTATTTATAAATAAATTATTTTTATTTTTAATTTTCAAAGTTTTTTATGTTTTTTATAAATTTAATATCAATTTTTAAATTTATATATTGTTTTTATTTAAAGTTTTTCATATACCATTGTAAGTTAAATATCCCAAACTATTTAATTCATCTAATTTAATAACTGAAATATGAGGTTCTATTATTTTTTCTATATAATAATCATCTATATTCATCATAATATCATATATAATATCATATGCATATTTTGCATCAAATATTCCTTGATAATCATATGAACTATTTATTATATTGTCTAATATTATAATATTTTCAGTACTTAATTGTGCAATATCACATGAACATGGTATAATATCATTATTAAGTAATATATATATAACAGATATATCATATAAAGTTTCTAACAAAATATCATCATCTGCTTTATTTAAATAATAAATATATTCTCTGATGCTACCATATTTAATAATTTCATTTAATAGATTTTTAGGTTGTTCAAAAACAACTGTTGAATATATTTTATCGATAATGTCATCCGGCAACTTTTCAATAAGTGTTGAAAGCATTTTTGTATTTTAATATTTAAATGTAATAATCATTTTTTATATTATTCATGTATAAATTGTGACATTTTATCTTGTAATATATCATAAACAATTTTATTTCTAATATCAATTGTATTTTTTGCTAAAGATAAATTTATCATCATAATTTTATTATCATGATAATCTTTATTATATTTTTCTGTTTCAATTATTTTAGGTAGTTTAACAACATTAATATAATCTATATACAGTAAGTTACATACAATATCATTTACATTCATTTTTTTTAATCTGTTTTTTGATATTGTAAAATTTCGAATATCAGTTAAGAGTTCTTTTGGTTGATTATAAATAATTTTAGAATAAATTAAGTTTGAGATATCTTCTGGTAAATTATCAATATTTTCAAGATTCATAATAATAATTACACCAATAAAAAATCATTTTTATTTAAAAATTGATTAATTATTATATATTGATAGATTATATTAATGAATTACAATTTAAAAAAAAAAGATGAATTAATTAAATTATGTAAAGAAAATAATATTAAAAGTTGTAGTAATAAAAATAAAAAAGAATTAATTGAAATGCTTAAAAATGAAAATAAAATTATTACTAATGAATATTTAAATATTAATGATTTAATAAATAAAATAATTAATACAGAATGTATTGAAATGATGAAAAAAATTCCATCAAATTCTATTGATATGATATGTACAGACCCTCCATACTTTTTAGACGGTTTAGGTGATAATTGGAATAAAACTACAATAGATAATAGAGGATCTTCATCTCTTGTTGGTAATTTACCAAAAGGCATGAAATTTGATAGAAATCAATCAAAAAAATTTTATGAATTTTATTCAAAAGTCTCAAAAGAAATTTATAGAATTATTAAACCAGGTGGTACATTTATATCATTTTGTAGTCCAAGATTATATCATTCTATGACAATGGGAATTGAAGATGCCGGTTTTGAAATTAGAGATATGTTAGGATGGATTTATACACAATCCCAAGTTAAAGCATTTTCACAAAATCATATTATTGATAAAGATAAATTATTAACAGAATGTGAAAAAACTAAACTTAAAGAATTATGCAATAATTGGAAAACTCCACAATTAAAACCTGCAATTGAACCAATGTGTTTAGCAGTAAAACCTATAGAAAATAGATATATTGATAATTTTCAAAAATATGGTGTAGGATTAATGAATACATCTGAAGAAACTAAAACAGGAGATGGATATTTTCCTTCAAATATAGTAACAACTGAAGAAATTGAAGAAACAATTGATAAAATATTTTTAGTATCAAAACCAACAAAAGTAGAAAAAAAAGAATATAATACACATTTATCTGTTAAACCTGTTAATTTAATTTCACATTTAATTAAATTATTTACAAAGGAAGATGCTATAATATTAGACCCATTTATTGGTAGTGGAACAACAGCAATTGCATGTATACAATCAAAAAGAAATTATATTGGATTTGATATAAACAAAGAATATATAGATATATGCGAAAAGAGAATTAACGATATTATTGATTCTCAAACTTAATCTTAAGTTCATTGTATAATATTCTTTGTTCATTATTTGTATAATATTCATCTAATTTTGGAACCAATTCATTAACAGTTGGCCACATTTTTATAAAGAATTTATCAAATTTAAATCTATCTCTGTATTTACCTTGAATAGGTGGTTGAAATGCTAGATTATTTTCAGAAGAATCATCAATTGTTGGGTCCAAATGTCCAATTTGCCATTCATTATTAGGAATATTTAATAAATTATTATACCACCAATTTTTAATTGTATTAATATAATCATCTTTATTTCCTGAAATAGATACTCCTTTTCTTTTATCCAAATCAGTTGTATCACATTCAAATGGATATTTAAGACAATAATTACCTCTCATTTTGATTCTTTTAATACCAGTAGTTTTATTAAATTGTTGAATTGCATCATTAGTGTTCATTCCAATATTTTTGAAAAATTTATTTGCTTCTTCTCTTGAAATATATTTTTGTCCTCTAATTTCTGGTTGAGACATTAAAGCAAGAGCTTGACCTCTCATAGATGTTAGAGGAATTAATGGTAAATTATTCTCTTTTGAAAATGTAATAAGATCTTCTGGATATTCTTCAAATTTTTTTGTATAATTGCTAATATCAATAAGAGATGTCATTCTAACTATTAAACATGATAATATTGAATCATTTTTTTTTACATAATTCATATTATAAAAAAAAATATTTATATATATCATTTTTTTAGAAGATGACTAAAATTATAGTTGGTGCGGGTATAACTGGATTATATTTAGCATATAAATTAATCAAATATAAAGATATTAATCCGAATGATATACTAATTATTGAAAAATCTGATAGAGTTGGTGGTCGTATATACACATATCAAAATAAAGGTTATAAATATGATGTAGGTGCTGGAAGATTAGGAAAAAAACAAAAATTAGTTATGAGATTAATTAAAGAATTTAATTTAACAGAAAAAATATATGATATAACTGGTGATAAAAATTATTTTATTGATAATAAATTATTAAATGAAAAAGAATTGCTTAGATATTATGATTCAAAATTTAGTTCTATTAGTAAATTATGGAAATATGTAATTGATTATAAATCAAATTTAGATTTAACTAAAATGAATTTTCATAATTATGTTTCAACATTTTTAAGTACAAATGAAGTAAAAGTATTAGATCGTTCTTTAGGATATGTTAATGAAATATATAGATTAAATGCATATGATGCAATTTATACATTAAGAAAAGATTTTGATGTTGAAGATAATAATTTTTTTATATTAATTGGTGGTTTAAGTATCATTTATGAAAAAATTTATGAATATTTAAAAGAACATAATGTAAAAATAACTTTAAATTGTCATTTATTAGATATAGATGATACTAATAAAGTAATAAAAACAAATAAACAAAATTATAAATATACTGAATTGTATCTTGCTATATGTAAAAAAGGTTATATGACTATTCCTTATTTTAATAATCACAAAGAATTGTTAGATTCTGTATCAGTTGGTAATTTATTAAGAATATATGCAAAATATGATGTAAATAAAAATAAATGGATAAAAGATATTAAGAAAACTTTAACAGATAATAAACTACAATTTATAATACCAATTGATAATAAATCTGGATTGATACAAATAAGTTATACAGATGATTATATTGCAAATTATTGGAATATTTTAACAACAAAACAGATAAAAACAAATTTAGTTAAATATTTAAAAGAAATATTTCCTAAAGAAAATGTAACAGAACCAGAATGGATTACAAAACATTATTGGTGTTGTGGTGCACATTTTTGGAAAGTAGGTAAAAATTCTAGAAGAATACAAAAACAAATAGAAAAAACATTTAAACCCAAAAAAATTTATATAATTGGTGAAATATATAGTTCAAGACAAGCATGGATTGAAGGTAGTTTAGAAACAGTAGAAAAACTTTTAAAATAGATAAATAATAGAATGAAAATATATTTTAAAGATTATCCAGAATTTAAACCAAATATAACTCCTAAAGAAATGTTTAAATTAGGAATAATGGGTGGTACATATTTTAGAGAAATTAAATCACCAAAAACAAAAAAAACATATAAAAATCATCATAAAAAATTTAAATTTTTAAATAAAATACCGAATGAAAAACTAACACAAAAAATATATGATAAAAATATTAATTTTTACAAAGTAGAAGTCGGAACATCATACGAATTTTGGATGAGTAAAAGTTGGATTAAAGAACAGTATGATCCATATGGATGGATAGAGTGGTATTGTAATTTTTATAATGGTAGAAGAACACCAGATGATTTGAGACAAATAAATAGATGGAAAAAATCTGCAGGTCCAAAAGGAAGATTTAGAAATCAATTAAAAAACAAAATAAAAGAAGTTGGTAAAAATGATGAAAAAATTTATCCTAGATTAAGACAAACATTACTGCATTGGGGATTTGATTCAAGAAAATTAACAGTAAAATAAATACAAAATAAAAATAAATACAAATAAACACTAATAAATAATTTAATTACCTCTATAACCTCCTCCAGGTTGAATAATAATACCACCTCCTGAGTGTGTTGGTTTCAAACTATTAGTAATAATATTTTTATTTTCAAATCTTGTTTTATTATGAATTGGATAATAAATTGTTTTAGAGTTAGATTTATTGATATTATCAATTTTTTCTTTATTATGAGATTTAGAAAATGTTGTCATAGATAATTTACGAAGTTGCATTCTATCACCACGAGAAATATACATCTTTATATATTTTTTTATATAAAATATAAAAATCATTTTTTTTATATTTTATATAAAAAAAGTACATATCTTTATTTATTTTTCATATATTATAATAATGGTCTTTCATTGTTCTTTGTAATATTTTTTTTAATTCTATATTATTTGTTTTATATTCTTCAACATAACTATGAGGAAACCAATCTTTTTTCATCGCAGATACAGTATATAATATTAATGATGGATTTATTATTTTAGAAAATGTTGATAAGGCACTTGATGATTTAATTACAACTTTACATTTTGATAATGCTAACATATCAATAATAGAAGCATATGTTAATTTATTTCTTTCTATTTCATCAAATTTTTCACCATATCTAAATAATCCATAATTAATATTTTCATAATTATTTCTAAATTGATTATATTCAATTATTTTATAATTTTTAAATTTTTCTTTAATTTTATTAATAAAGATTTGTTCATCACTACAACAAAATAAAGTATTAATATTAATATTATTATTTAAATAATCTTCCATTATCATTATCATTTCGTCAATAGTTATATAATTTGCCTGAGAAGTATCATAATTTTTGTCAGTACCTCTATAATGTATTCCGAGTGTATTGTCAGTTATATTTAATTTATTTACTTCGTTTATAATATAGTCATTAAATTTAAAATATTTATCAAAAATATTATTACAAATTTTCCAACTACTTTCATGATAAGGCAATCTAGCTTTAGTATTTAATTTAATACTATGTATTGATAATTTTTTATAGGAATAGTCATATTCTTCTATTTTTTTAACATTAATAAAAGTTGGAATAAGATTATGTGTATTTAGTGTATTTAATTCAAAAATAATTTTTGAATTATCATCAATTAAATTATTATATTCAAAATAATATAACACTTCAATTAACCATACTAAACATTGACCAAATATACCTTTTGTAAAATCGTTATTATTTGAATATAAAAATAAATTATCAAACATTATATTTTTTATTATTAAATATTTATATAATTTATATATTATATTTTTGTTTATACATGATATATTAATAAAAAAAGTACATATCTTTATTTATTTTTATTTTTTAAATTTATTTTTATTTTTTAATATTTTTTATTGATATGTACTTTTTTTTAAATTTTATATAAATATTAATTTAGTATTTATAATATAATATGAGTCATAACAATGATATTATATTAAATTTAGAACAACCAAATGATGTTACTCCTTTACCTAAAAAAAAAATAGTAGTTATCTTAATAATTTTAATATCTGAAATGTCAAGTTTAATGTATGTTTCTCCTTTTTTACCATTCATGATACAAAGTTTTGGTATAAATGAAAAAGATGTAGGTAGATATTCTGGTTTAATATTGTCATCATTTATGTTAGGACAATTTATATCGAATTATATATGGGGACTTGTCTCTGAAAAAATTGGTATTAAACCAGTATTGTTAATAGGTTTGTTTTCATCATTTATATTTACAATTATATTTGGTTTTAGTACTAATATAATATGGGCAATAATAACAAGATTATTACATGGTTTATTTAGTGGAAATTTAGGTGTAACTAAAACATATTTATATTTAATTACAGATAAATCAAATGAAGTAAAAGCATTCGCTATGTATCCTGTAGGAATGTGTATTGGTGCTATATTTTCTCCAGCGATAGGTGGATTATTAGAAACACCTAGTAAATATTGGGATAATATAGGGGAAAATCATATATTTGGTATATACCCATATTTATTACCATCAATAGTAATATCTATATTACCTTTGTTTGGTTTTATAATATGTTATTTTAATATAGAAGAAGTTTATAAAAAAAAAGAAGAAAATAGTGAAAAAGAAATAATACCATTTAAACAAATTTTTAACAAAAATGTAATAATAACATCAGTGCTCTATTTTAATATACGATTATCCTTGATGGGTAGTGATAATTTATTTCCATTATTATTAGCAACATCAAAAAATAATAAAGGTTTAAATTTCAATTCTACTTCAATTGGAATAATATTTATGATATCTGCTATATTTTTAATGTTATTTTCTATTATTGTAATACCTAAATTAAAAACAAAATGTGGTACATATTATTTATTTTTAACTGTACAAATATTTAATCCATTTACAGTATTTTTGATATCATTATTATCAGATATGAATAAACAAACAGATATGGTATTATATATATTTTCGTGTATATTTTTTGTATTAAAAGGTTCTACGGCAACTATATCAATAATATTAGTAAATTTAATGATTAATAACTCAGCAGAAAAAAAATATTTAGGAAGAATCAATGGATTTTCTCAATCTTTAGCGGCATTAGGTAGTATAATAGGACCATTATTATCTGGAATAATGTATTCATGGTCAATAACAAATAATAAATTTCCGTTTGATGTACATTTTGCATTTATCATATTTGCTTTGGCATCTATAATAAATATATTTATCGTACTGTTATTAGAAAAAAGTAAATTTAATTAATTAATAAATATAAATTAATTAATAAAATTACTATTAATAATACAAACAATATATACATATATTGTGTTTTTTCTTGTAAATTTTTTACATCATATTCATTTTTATATTTTTTTAAGAAATTACTAAAATCTGTTATATTATTATAAGTATATAATATATTAATTAATAATATAGATAAAGCTATTAATTTTATAATTATTTTAAAATAGTCTTTTTCATAAAATTGAGTTTGAGTACTTGCAAGTAAAGCACTAACAACACCAGTTGCAGTAAATGTGGTACGATTAATACTTTCAAAAATACTTTCTTTAGTTAATATTAATTTATATATATCTGACATTTTTTATCCTTCTATTTATATAATAATAATTTTATTACACATTGTAATAATATTATATAGTAAACTTGTTATTCTAACATTATTTGACAATAAAAAATGAGTATTTAATTATTTTTAAAGACTTTAAATGCTTAGATTTTTAACAAAACCTTTTAAAAGATGGGCTTTTAATAGAGCAAATAGATATACATTATATTATATAAAAATATATAATAAAAAATATATTATAAAATATTTAAAAAAAATAAAAAAAATAGCAATAAAAAAAAATAATACTTTACAAATTAATTTAATTGATAAATTAACAAATGAAGAATTATTAGAAAAAATTGAAAAAGATAAAAATAAAAATGTTAATGAAACATTAAAACTAATTAACAACTATTTAATAAATAATTCAAATATATTAGATATATATGATTACATATTGATATATAATTTTGCACATTATATTATCGAATTAAAAAAAATTAATGAAAAAGATATTGGATTAGACCATTCAAAAGTAAGAGAATATTGGTTAAAAAGAGGTCCGAGAATATTTATATCATCAATTATTTTGTTATTATCAAATTATATTTTATATATTTATTTAAAAGAAATAGATATTAAAACAAATGTATATTTAGTAATAATAAATTTAATTGCTTTATTTTTGTCAATTTATATGTTATATCATAGATTACCAGATAGTATTGAATCAGCAGTTGCAAGAACATCACATGATTACTATGTCAAAATAAAAAAACAATTAGTTATAAATTCTTGATAAACAATATAATAATATAATTGTTGATATTGTTATAAAAATCCATACTATATTTTCACCAAATATTGGTTTAAAAATAAAGTCTTTTAAAATAAATTTTTTATCACTTACATTCATTTTAATATAAAATGATATAAATAAAATTTAATATTTATATTAAATGACAAAAAATATTTTATTTATTTTACTATCAATTAATTTATTTACAGAAGTATTTACATTTAATATAATGAATCTAGTAAATAGAACAGATAAATGGAAAATTAAAATTAATAATACATCTAAACAAGTATACTATGATTGGTTAAATAAAGAATGGTATGGAAATAATTTTAATATTGTATCAGAAGGAGACATAAATGGTAAAAATTCTATTAGAAGTAAAAAAAATGTTAATCAAGTTATTGTAAATACAAATTATCCTTATAGAATTGAATATAAAGAAAATGTTTTTCCATTAATGGAATCAAATAAAGGTTATGTTAATTTTAAAAATAAAAACAATTCAACTGAAGTTATTTGGTCATTAAATTACAAATCGTTACCAATGATGGAAGAGATAACATATAAAATATATAGTAGAATTATTGAGAATAGTTTAAAAAAACTAAAAATATACAGTGAAAGAAAAAAATATCAAAATAAAGTTTAATATAAACTATTTTTTATTGTTTATTGATATATATTAAAAAAATGATATATTAATTTTAGAAAATCATTATAATATAATGGACAATATTATAAATAAAATTGAAAATTTTAATTTAACATCTAAAAATATTTGTGTATGTTGTGATAATAAATATATAGTAGAATATGATTACAAACATAGTGATAAATTATGTATAATATGTTATAATAATTATAAAGAATTAATGTTTCAAGATAATGATGATTATGTAGAAATTGTTTAAATATTTCTATCTTTATTTAAAAGAATGTATCTGAATTTATTATTCCCAAATGACTTTTTTTTCTTAATATATATATTAAGTTAATGATAATTCAATTATTTCATCAAATTTTTGATTAGAATTAATATCATCAATATTACCAGAAATTATATATACTTCAATATTATTAAGATGAAATAATAATTTAATACAGAAAAAATACTTATTTTCGTTATTGTGTAAAATAATAGCATCTTTTATAATAATATAATTATCATATAATAATCCAATATCAAATCTGTTAATAATTTCGCGTAAATATTCAATATATTCTGAAGATATTTTATTTTCAATTGATTGATTATTATATAATTCAAAAATATAATTAATATCTTTGTTATATAATTTATTGATATAATCAAGTTTAGTAATGTTGATACTTCTTTTAGTATTATTAATTAAAAAATTGTGAAATATTTTTTTCATAATATAAAAAAAACTATAATATTTATATATATTTTAAAAATACCATTGATTAAAATGATTATTATAAATATCATTACTTTTTTTTTGTTTTATTTTTTTTGAATTTATATACAAAAGATGTTTTGCAAAATTTATATGTGAATCATTATTATTATAAAGTTTACATGGTTCTCCATAATGTAAACAGTGACATTGATATATTTTACAATCACAATAAAATTTATAATTTTTCATTTTTTCAACTAATTTTTTTATTTCATTTTTTTTATATGTGTTGAATAATTACGAAATATCGTTCTAAAATTTTTAAGCATATTTAATAATATTACATTATATCATTTTTTATTTACATGTTTTATACGATTTTCTATGCCATTCTGTGATACCATAATTTTTAATAGCATCCAAATGTTTTTTTGTACCATAACCATGATTATTTAGTAAATCATATTTTTCTAATTCATTATATTTATTAACTAATTCGTGAATATTATCATTGTGTTGTTCTTTTGCTAAAATAGAAGCGGCTGCAATGCAAGTATATATGGAATCTCCTTTATTAACACATTCATGTATTATGAATTCTGAATTTTCACCAGGCGGAATATAAGCATTAAAATATGGTCCGTCAATAAATATTTTTTCAAATTTATATTTTTTATAAGCAGAATCTGCAGATCTATGCATTGCTTTCATAGTAGCATTTAATATATTAATAGAATCTATTTCATATCTTGTTGCTGTACCTATTCCATATGTTAAAGCATTTTCTTTTATCCATATTGATAATTCTTTTCTTTTTTTTTTTGTTAATTTTTTTGAATCTTTAATTTGTTTATAAATATTTAATTCATTATCAGTTTCAGGTTTTTTCAAAACAACACATGCCGCAACTACATCACCTATTAAACCACCTCTGTTAGATTCATCAATACCTGCTTGAAAATTATTAATTGGATAAATATATTCAGACATATTTATATATATAAAATAAAATAATCATTATTTTTTAAGCACAAAATATATATCTTATTGCATTATTTGATGTATTTGATGAATTATTTATTCTACTATCTGCTATAAATATTAAAACTAAATCATAAAATGCTTTAACAATTACTGTAAATATCAGTATTCCTCCTATGCCCAATATAATATATAAATAAAATTGATTAAATCCTCGTATCATTGTTATACTTTTCATAAATTGACCTGTCCAAAATTCCATTTTTAAAGCAGATTCATGTATTTGTAATATAAATCCTTTTGAATTAGATGCTCTATATGTTAAAGTTTGAAAAATACCAATAAAAACTGCAAATATCCAAATAACTCCCAAAATAATATAGTTTACAACATTTGCAAAATTAGGCCAAATAAGTATTAAAAGTAAATAAGACATAAATATAAATAATATCATTACAATAATAACACAACAAGAGTTAAAAGTATTTATTAAATATGATGAAAAACTATTATCAATCATATCAATATTTATTTGATTAACACATCGTTCAATATCTGATTCTGTTAACTCGACTTTATTTGTAATAGAAGTACCATCGTATTTAAAAAATTTAATATCGCATCTATTTATAGATAACTTATCATTTGCTATATCATCAATTGTACCATCATCACTATATCTTATTTGATATTCTTTAATTTTATTTGAATCCAAAGTTATTAATGTGTCATCAGTTACATTATTAAATGGATTTTTTGTATCAATTGATTTTAATACTTGTGAATTTTTAATGCGTGGAAAATTTATTCTACTAAATGTATTATTATCATCATTAAATCTTAAAATTTTTTGAAATATATATTCATTATAGTCTTTTTGTTTTTTAAATAAGATATCAATTGGATTTTGATATCCAAAACATAACATACATGATGATTGTAGCAATAACAACACTTTATTAAATTCCCAAGAATTAATATCAAATCCATTAATCTCTTCTAATTGTTTTTTCCATGAATAAAAATCTGATTTTAAACTTACATCAGATAAGTATTTATTTAATTTTGTTGCTATTTCATATGCCTTTTTAATATATTTTTCGTTATTATAATATTTTTTTGGTTCTTGGTTTAACTTACCCAAGTTGTCATAAGGAGGTATAATATTTAAATGGGATATTGGTTCAGTTACTAATTGTTTTATTGGAGTTTGCATTTTTGTTTTCAAGTCTTTTACTATTTTTTCTAAGGTTGTATCATTTTCTTTAATTGCTTTAAATAAATTATTATTAATTTCATAATCATGTAATTTATCTTGTTTTTTATTATTTTCATCTACAATTGATTGAATATTATCAAGTTCATATTTATACAAATCAATTAAATCATTTTTTGTTAAACCAAATAAAAATATAATAGCATATGGTGTAAATAGTAATGTATTTGTTAATCTTCCATTATCAATCAAATCTCTATTTATGCATTTATTTTTATTTTCTCCAAGAAATGCACTATTGTTATTTGTGTCACTTGATATAATTGAACCAAAATTACAAGGTTTAAAACATGTATATGTATCGCCGTTTATTTCTTTTGAATATTTATTTCCATTATGATAATCCGGAATTGTAAACCAGTCATACCATCTTTCGTTACATAATATATTTATATCATTTGATGAATTTGATAAATTTTTTATTGCTGTAAATGAATCTGGTTTTTTTAATAATAAAATATTATCTATTTTTTCTAATTTATCTGGAGGCAATGCAATATTTTCATTAATTTTACATTTGTTATTAGTATCTTTTGTTAACCATATGTTTTTTTTATCTAGTGCACAATTATAATAAAAATCTTTACCGTCATCTGATTTATTACATAAACTATATTCATATTCTTTATCATCATCATCTATATACCTATCTATTTTTTCTTGATCTAATTTTGTAATTATATTTGTATTAAATTTTTGATTTTCTGCAATATTATAGTTTTTTGCAATTTGATATGTACATAATTCTCCATTCTGCATATTTTGTTCATCATCAATACCTTCTAATCTTTGTTCATCATCAAGATCTTCTAATCTTGGTTCATCATTATTATAAGTTGTTTCTGAACTATAATTACCCTTTTCGTATTGCACAACATCATTGGATTGAAGTACGTCTACCCTCACATTATCGATGCGGTCAGCTTGCTGTGCATCAGGTGCTTGATAATTACTATCTAAAGTATTAGTAGTCATTAACTCTATTACTATTATTTAATAAATTAATATTCATTAAATTAGTTTATAGACGAGGGTGGATGTTTTGTAGCAGGTTGCAAAGTTGCCTTACAATTTCCATCACCATTATCTTCGTATAATCCTGTAAATTCATTATTTATAAATTTTGTATTACAATCTAAAGCCCATTCATCATTATTATATTGCCATGGGAAAATAATTTTGGATTGTTCATTTAATGATAAACTATTTGGGTTGCTACTATTTTTATAATTTTTAATTGATTCTGGAAGTTTACTCATATCAGTATTTGTGTAGTCTAAATGTGGTAGTTCCCATTCAATATTTTTTGGTTTTATTAAACTTATAGAATGATATTTATTTTGTTTTTCTTTAACTTGACAAAACTCATTCGCTATATTTTCATCAATTAATTTATAATTAATAAATGATATATTATCTTCTCGTTGTGTGTTATTTTGTATTCTATCTGTTTTTAAATTATCATTATTTAATAATTTAAAATTTTTTCTTAAAGTATAAATAGGATTTTGAATTTTTATTTTATTTAAAACATCAGGAATATCTATATAATTATTTACATTATTTAAAGTTTTTTCCAAAGTATAATTAAAAGTATAATTAATAGGATTTATTATAAAATTATTCCAATTCCATGGTGGAATAGTAACACTACTACCATAATTTTTACTAGAACTAACTTTTATATAATCATTTGCATTCGTTGGTAAATCAATATCAATATCAATATTAGTATTAGTATTAGTATTAGCATCACTATCTTTACCATCATTATTAATAAGTTCGAATCTTCCGCCTCTAATTAACCATGCAATTAACAGAATTAATAGAAATACACATATTATTGCCATAATTGCCCATAAAACAGGTCGTATTGCAATCAAAAATTTAACAAATAGTAAGAAGAACCATCGAATAAAACTCATAACCCTATCAACAAACCATTTTGCTATGCTAACAAGTATGCTAACAACCATGCTAACAATAGTAATAACTTTGCTAACAAAAAATTTAATTATGTCCCATATTCTTTCTTTTCTTTCTGAAGAAGAAGTTACATACATATTATCTAAAATTTCTTTTTTCCTATCAAGAATGCGTTGTTCTTCTGCAACATATTTCGTTTGATTATCAATTTTTTCTGATGTGTCTTTAATTTTTTGTTGAATTTTTTCTAAATGTATATCAAATGCTTCAGATAATTTTTTTTCAGTATTTCTATGTCTAGGAATTACTTGTAATTTATAAGGATAAGAAGGACTTTGACTATTGTTAGATGGAATTTCACTATTGTTAGATGGAATTTCACTATTGTTAGATGGAATTCTACTATTGTTAGATGGAATTTCACTAAAAGTATTTTTAATTTTTTTATAAGCATTTTTAGCACTTTCACCTAGTTTTTTAGCACGGTCACCGAATTTTAATTTTTCACCTAGTTTTTTAGCACGGTCACCGAATTTTAATTTTTCACCTAGTTTTTTAGCACGGTCACCGAATTTTAATTTTTCACCTAGTTTTTTAGCAAATCGAGCTTTTTTTCTTGATTTATTAGAAGTACTAGTACTAGTATAACTATTAAACCCATTACTTGTTGATGGCATTTTTGGAACATATGATTTATTAGAAGTAATACTTCTAAACGATGGCATTTCTGGAACATGTGATTTATTAGAAGACAGTGATGAAGCAAGAGAAGTATTAGTATTATTTCCAAACATATTACTTGGTAGAATTCCTGGAACATGTGATTTATTAGAAGTAATACTTCTAAACGATGGCATTTCTGGAACATGTGATTTATTAGAAGACAGTGATGAAGCAATAGAAGCAGGCGCGGGTACTAGCAATGGAGTCGCATGAGCAGAAATATTCATGTCTTTCTCCCTTGACGGAATGCTAGTTGCCAAACCGCTATGAGTACCACGAGCAGAAGCAGGAACAGGAGCAGGAGCAGGAGGAGGAGGCGGAGGAGGAGCAGCAGGATTAGTAGCATCAGCAGCAGGATTAGTAGCATCAGCAGCAGGATTAGTAGCAGAAACAGGATTAGAATCAGGATCAGGATTAGAAGCATGAGGAGGGTGGGGACGAGTTACCAAAACTCGAGGAGTTATACTGGGAACTCCTCCCATTTTTTTATGTTTATGTTTATCTAATTTAAATTTTTTGCCATTTAGTTTTGATTCAATTAAATTAAAATAATCTGACTTCATTTACTATTTATTAATATAATTAATTCGGTATATTTTAAACATATATAATGTTAATAATATAATATATATGAAAAATTTATTATTAATTATAATACTATTAATAGTTGTATATTCAAGTTTATATTTTATTTTTAAAGAAGAAATAGTTATACAACAAATAAATAAAAAGAATATAAGTTTAGATATATTGATTAATAAACAACCAATAGTTATAGAAGATAAATTAACAGAAAATGAAATCAATAATCTATTTAAATATAATATTATAGAATATCCAATATATAATAGAATATGGGAAAGAAATCAGTATAAATATCTTATAATATGTGCTTTAAATAATACAAATATATTTATTTCAAATCCAAAAAAACTTAAATTTGAAATTCCTACAGAAAATGATACTATTATTGATATTCAATTAAAAAAAAATCAAACATTAATATTATCATATAAATGGTATTATTCGTTAATAAATAAAGAAGATATTAAAATATATGGCATCCATGATTATATAACATATATGTTAAATTTTATTTTTTAACTTTTTTCTTTGCAACTTTTTTAGTAATAATATTATTTTTATCATTATTATAATCATCTTCAATTAATTTTTTATGTTCTTGCCATTTAATAAGTAATTCATTTAATTCATTTAACCAAATTGTTTCAATATTTGTTGATTTTAATTTATCTAATTTATTTTTTAAGTCTAATACTTCTTTTTCTAATATTATTTTTCTATCCATAGTTAATTGCGAAATAGGCATCTTAATTAAATAATTATAACCTTTAATATCTTCAGTATCATCGTCATTTTTTTCATTTGTATTAATCTTAGGATAATTTAATTCTATAAGTTTATCAGCAATTACATTAAGTTTAATATTCATAATTTTGATTTTTCCTTCAATAACATCAATAATAAATCTAATTTTAGCAGAAAGAATATTATAATCTTTTTCTAATTTTTTTACCTGAAATGTTTTTCTTTCAAAATATTTTTTAATTCTTACTTTTGACCATTCTTTAATAATTGATTGTGTGTTTACATATTTTTTAATAGCACCCTTATCACTATATAAATGCATATTATTAATACTTAAATTTTTAGTTGAAACTAATTTAAAATTTGTTTCAAATTTAGTATCATTATTTAATGCACGAGTTCCAGGACTAAAATGTAATATAAATTTAACATTTTTTGCTGTATAATGACTTTCAAATGATTTTAGATTAAATTGGTTATTAGTAATAATAGATTCTAAATATTCTTTATAATCTTCAGTCCAAATACCAATTGGTAATTCAGTAATAACAACGGTACTATCATCAATCCATTCATAAATACCTTTACTTTCATATTGCAGTTTATCATTTTTCTGAATTTTACCAGTAAAACCAAGATAATATGGTATAAATTCGTCTAATTCTTTATTATCAATAATTGAATAAATATTATCAAGATCAGATTCATTTTTTATTGAAACTTTATTTTCACTTATAATATTACAAATACTAACACAACTATTAATGATATCTTCTGGATTAAATTGTGGAATATTTGTTGAAAATCCAGTTCCAATCCCAATACCACCATTTACCAAAATCATAGGGATAATTGGAATATAATATTCAGGTTCAATTGTTAAACCATCTTCTTCTAAATAATTTAATACACATGAATCTTCCTCTTTGAAAATAAGTTTAGTTAACTGTGAAAGAAGTGTATAAATATATCTTGGAGATGATGAGTCGTTACCACCTTGAATTCTGGATCCAAATTGACCATTTGGATCTAGCAAATTTATATTATTAGTTCCAACATAAATTTGTGCAAGTCCAACAATTGCTTGTTGTAAAGAATTTTCACCATGATGATAAGCAGTTACTTCTGATACATTACCTGCTAATTGAGCAACCTTGATTTCATTTGTGAATAATTTTCTTTTGATACAGGCAAATAAGATTTTTCTTGTGCTTTCCTTAAGACCATCACAAATATGATTAATAGATCTTTCTAAATCTCTATTACTAAAGTGAATAAATTCTTTATTAATAAATGTATCATAATTCACATTAGTTTTTGTATAATCTAGAACATCATTTTTATCATAATTTTGTAACCATGTTTTTCTATCATCAGCTCTTTTTTTATTGAACGCTAAATCAATTTTTTCATCAGAATTATCACTATATTTATAAGTAATTTGTTTCATATTTTTAAAATATTCTTTCGCTTCTTGATCACTACTAGTACCAAGCCCTTTGTAATATTTAATCTTCCAATTACCTTTTTTTGCAATATCTGTTTCTAACCATTTTTCATAATCAGTCATATTGTAAAAGGATATTACATCAGTTTTATTAGTTGCTTTAATAATAGGTGTTAACATTGATGTTAGAAAACCATCCATTTTATATAACGAATTCCATAATGATTGAAAAATATTAAATAATAATCCTTTGATATGACTTCCATCATGATCTTGATCTGTCATAATCATAATAGAACCATATCTTAAACTTGAAATATCAGAGTATTTCTTATTTTGTTCAAGACCTAAAATCTTTTTTAAAGCAGTAATTTCAGCATTATCATAAATCTTTTGCAAAGTTGCATCTTTTACATTCATAATTTTCCCACGAAGTGGAAATACACCATATTTATCTCTTCCTACAACACTTAAACCAGAAATAGCCATTGTTTTAGCAGAATCTCCTTCTGTTAAAATTAAAGTGCATTCATGACTATTTTTAGTTCCAGCAAAATTTGCATCATCTAACTTTGGAATAATTAATTTACTAGTTTTTTTCCCATCTGTTTTAACTAGTTTTTTTTGATCATGAAATTCAGTTAAACTTAAAGCTTTATCAACAATACCAGATTTATAAAGTTTGTCAATAAATTTATCACTAACTTCACATTTACTTCCAAATTTAGATACTTGAGTTGTTAAAGTTTCTTTAGATTGTGAATCGAAACTAGGATTTACAATAATACTCTTAACAAATATGATTAAATTATCTTTGATATGTTGTGTTTTAACAGTTTTCTTTTTTTTTTGTTGTACTAAGTCAACTAATCTTTTGATTATATTTTGCGAAACATAATCAACATGTCTTCCACCTCTAATAGTATTAATACCATTAACAAATGAAATTTGTTCATGAATTCCTGTTTTTGATAGAGTTGCTACAATTTCCCATCTATCATTACAAACTTCATATGTAAGAGGTTGTTCTTGTTTATCAACAAATAATTCAGCATATTTTTCAAAATCTTTAATCATTAATTTTTCATTATTAAAGTAAACAGATACATCTTTATTTGTTGTTGCACATGCATCAATAATTCTTCTTTTAAATAAATCATAAATATCATCTGTAATACCATCTTTTAATCCAAATCTTTCATAATCTGGAAGAAATGTAATTTGTGTATATGGTTGTTTTTGTGATGCTCTAATTTGTGGTTTACTTCTTTCTTTCATGTTATTTGAAAATTTTTGAGTATAGATTTTCTTTGTATAATGATCAACTGTTTCAATTATAAATTCTTTAGAAAATATATTTGTTAATTTAGCACCAAAACCATTTTTACCACCCCAAGTTTTTTCTTGAGTTTTGTCATAGTTTGTTGATGTTAATAATTCTCCAAATATAAGTTCTGGAATCCATATATCATTATATTCACTGTGTTTTACAATATCAATACCATTACCATCGTTATAAATACTAATTTTACCATCAGATTTGTCAATAGTAATTTTAATATTTTTGACATGTTTGATATTTTCTTTTGTTTCTGATTTAAGTCTCATTGAATGATCAATAGCATTAACGACAACCTCATCAAAAATTTTTAGTAAACCGGGAATATATGTGATTTCTTTTTCAACCATTTTTTTGTTTTCATCACTATAGATATAAGTTTTGATTTTTGTTAATTCAGTTGAACCAATATATGTATCGGGTAAAGATTGAATATGTTCTAAAAGTTCATATTTTTTATACTTATCTTCTACTTTTTTGTTTGAACTCATATCTATTTTTTGTTATCTTATATAATTTTATATAATATCATTTTTTTTATATAATTAAAAAAATGATATTATAATATTATATAAGATAATACATGTCAAATATATTTTTAAGAAATTATTCATATAGAATGAAAAAAAATAATATCTTTAAAAATTATTTATATTATGTTGCATTAATTGGTTTTACTATTAATATAAAAAAAAATACAATTATATATAAAAAAATTTAAATTATACAAATTTTATTTTTATATTAAATTTATTATTTAATCCAATTACAAAATTATAAAATAAATTTGAAATTAATGTACCAATATAATATGACAAAATACTAACAATTATAGTTATTAAAACTAAATATAAATTATCTATTTCAACTAATTTATTACTAAATTTACAAAATTTAATATATTGTAACAATATTTCATAAACTATAATTTTGCTAGATATTAATCCAATATTTCTTATACCAAATAATATACCATATATAAAACATACAAAAACATGTGAAAAATAATAATAAATATTTGTAATAAAAGATATATCATTAATATGTTTAATAAATAAAAATTGATCAAAAAAATCAAAATTATATTTACATTTAATTATATATAATGATATCAATGCTACTATACTAAATAAAACATTAATATATGCTAATATTGTTTTAATAAACATATGTTTCTATAATATCTTATATATAATTTTTAACAATGTCATTTACTTCATTTGCAATCATTTGTATTGTTTTATTTTCAACATTTATAATATGTATTTTACTATTTAACATATTTTTATAATGAATTTCATGTAAATCATGAATTTTTTCCAAATATTCTATAGTAATTTTATCTTCACTTACTCTATTTCTTTTTTTAATTCTATTTAAACAAGATGATGGACTTGATTGTAAATATATATATATATTCTTTTCCCATAAATAATCTGTTTTTTTATGTAAATAATCCAATATTTCTGATTCATTTTCGGAAATTTCTTTATCATTAATAGCATTTTTGATAAAAACATTTCTTATAAAATTAGGACTTCTTTCAACTAATATAACAGTAGTTTCAATTTTATTTTGTATCCAACATCTATCTAACCATATTCTTACCTGAAAATTAAATATATTTGATAATTCAGAGTTAACGTTATTTTCTTTATTATAAATTTTATTAAGATATTTTTGCCAATTATCAACAGGTTCTAAATCAATAGGATATTTATAATTTTTATGTAAATAATTTAAAACTCCTGTTTTACCACAACCAATATTACCATCAACAGTAATTATTACCATTTTTAATAATAAAATAAAAATAATTTTATATCATTTTTTTTAAATAGTTAGTTTGTAACATCCTGATTTTTTTATTATTTTTTTCATTATAGTTAAATTCATTTTTCTTTTAGAATTATGTAATTTATGTAATAACAAATAAACATATGTTTTAATTAAATTTACTAAATCTTGTTTTAATGATTTATCAATTTTAATTTTATGTTCTTTAAAAATTTTAGATACAATTATTAATAATTCTTTATTAAATCCTAATTCACCCCCTTTAAATTTTCTACAAGAAATACATCCACCCATACCACCAGTCATTGTAGATTCCATTGTAGAACTTATAGCCGGTCTTGCTTGTAAATTTTGAAAATCAACTTTTAATAAATCATTTCCGGCATCCGCGGTATATCTACCTGAATCCGAACCAAAAAATTCCGCAGGTAGTACGGTACCACCTTTAATTTTTTTGTTTATTTTACACATATCATTTAAATATTTTTTGGTTACTATTATAGTATTTCTAGTTACTTTATTAGAATTAAAAAGTAATATTGCTAATATAGATGTTAAACTAACTATATTATATATAATCATATTGATTACTTTAGCATAGTAGTTAATAAGAGTATTTTCTTTTTTATGAATTATTTTTTTAGACATTAATAGAAATTCAGAATTTTTCTTTAAATTATTATACATTTTTCTATCTACTTATTATAGTGAAAATAATATTTTAATTTAAAAATAATCTATAATTGTATTTTAGAAATGAATAAAGAGAATAGTATTAATATAATATCTAGACAATTTGAAGTAAATGATTTAACTAGATTATATTTTTCAAATCATAATGTGGAATTATTACAAGATGAAATTAGAAAATATGTATACTATCATAAAGACATTATAATATCAAAACAAAGTTATGATGATCTAAAAATAATAATGCGTTCAACATTTATATTAAATAGACATAAACTAACCGGATATAAAAATACGATGAATCAAGTTAAATATTTAAATAAACTAGTTATATTAGAATGTTGCCGAATAATTATTCCAAATTTAGAACAAGATCTAATATATAGAGAAGATATCAAAGATACATTAAATATACAATCACATCCAATGAGTACATCTATAAAAGGTACTAAATCTGGCGAATGGGGAGGTATATAATTTTTAATAAAATCAAAATAATATATCTATTAATATTAATAGATAAGATAAATGAGAAAAGGACCAAACGAATCATTTGTTAGTAATTGTAATAAAACCTCTACAGGATTTGAATATGATAATTCATTATCATTTGATGAAAATATGTTGAGATATCGTTCTTATTTAACAAACTTTGAAAAACAAAATTTTGATAGTACTAGGCAAAGTAAATATTGGTGGACATTTGGTACTTGTATTTTATACGGTTCTTTAGCACTAATACTTTTATTATTTGGAAGTTTAACAGAATATGGTAATTCTCTGCTTTTTAACGAATTATATATATTTATAATAACTTATATTATTGGAACAATACTTATTATAATTATTTTAATTTATAAAGTTTATTCATTTGACTTTCCTGATACAAATAAAAAAATAGGTTCAGATTCTTTGTATTGTCCTGATTATTGGGATAGTTCCATAATAAATCCAAACGAAAAATATAACAGTCATGAAGGCAATACATATAAAAGATATTTTGGAAAAAATTCATCAAATAGTGATTTTAATTTACAATGTGAATTAAAAGAGGATTCGGGAATATATAATAGTAATAGTTTATATACAAATTCTAATTTAAATACAAAATATGGATATAAACAATCTGGAAGTGATAATTCAAAACTATATGTTGAATTATTACCGGATAATTCAAGTAATACTGGATTAAGTTTAACTAATGGTGATTATGAAGAATTTAGAAAAATAGCTGCATCTATGGCTGGTTATACTTATGAAGACAAAAATATAATAAGAAATAATGATAATGCGGTTAAAAATTCAAATAATCAATTTTTTGATATTAATGGCCCTGATTTCGGCAAAGTACCATTAGTTTGTGATAAAGTATATCCTTTATATATGGCTAAAAAAGATTTTGAATATTCTAATAAAAAAGGTTTAACAAACTATAATAAATTTAGATGCGCTTACTCAAAAACTTGTGGTATACCATGGACTGAAGTTGGTTGTAGTTAAATTATTTCATAATTGCTTTAATTGTATTATGTGATTTGTAATTAATAAACTCAAAATCTTCATATTCAAGATTATTTATCCAATTTATTTTTTCATTAATATTACTATCAATATTCGGAACTTCTTTATTTATTTTTAATTTACAATTGTTTTCATAAATTTCTCTTTTTATTTGTTCATTTACTACATTAACATGTTCTTTATAAATATGAGCATCTGTTATACTAATTGCAATATCTTTTACTTCTAAATGTAAAACTTTCGCAATAATATGTGTTAACAATGCTGTAGATGCAATATTAAAAGGTAACCCTAAAAATAAATCACTACTTCGCATTGTCATTAAACATGACAAACCCTCTTTATTTTTATAAAAATTATACATTATATGACACGGTGGTAATGCCATTTCATCTAATTGTAGTGGATTCCAAGCATTTAAAATTGCTCTTCTACTATTATTACTTTTTAATAATTCCTCAATTACATATCTTATTTGGTCAATTCCATTGTCATCGCCACCTTTACTATATTTTTTTCCATAATATCTCCACTGCCATCCATAAACAGGTCCTAATTCTCCTACTTCATAATTAGTATATCCGTTATCATCAAGATATTCTCTAGTTGAATTTCCATCCCATATATGAACATTTTTATCTTGTAAATATTTAGCATTTGTTGAACCTTTTAAAAACCATAATAATTCTT
>Ga0213866_10000643_pt1 | contig 27410 bp, 35 predicted proteins | sample PICome_11_FD_160079 | JGI IMG/M metagenome (GOLD analysis project Ga0213866, IMG submission 160079) | Coastal seawater microbial communities near Pivers Island, North Carolina, United States - PICO284 | ecosystem: Environmental > Aquatic > Marine > Coastal | place: USA: North Carolina... | reverse complement strand
TTGCAGAAGATTTTTGTGAGAGATTAATTCATGTTCATTGTAAAGATATACGTAAAGATATTTTAGAAAAATCTTTAAAAAATGATAGTACTTTTAGACAAGCTTTTTTAGATGGTGCATTCACAGTACCTGGTGATGGATGCATCGATTATAAACCTTTCTTAAAGGTTTTATACAAAAAAAAATATAAAGGATGGCTAGTAGTTGAAGCAGAACAAGATCCAGCTAAAGCAAATCCATTTGAATATGCCAAGATAGGTTTTAATTATTTAAGTAAAACTGCTAAAGAATGTGGTTTTGAAATAATTAATTAACGATAGGCAGAAACAAGTTCATTATTACCAGCCGCAACACAAGGTGACTTTACGCAAGTTCCAATTATCCATTCAGATCCTGCTTCTGACTCAAAGTTATTTTCTGAAACAAAAATTATTCCCTTATCAGTTGATTGACCAGCTTTACCTTCTGCTTGAATTCTAGGGTCTTGTGAAGTTTGAATTAATGGTTTTTCAATATTATATGGATTGTTCAATTCAAAATTACCTAGGATATATTTTACTATTTTTGATGAGGTCCAAGTTGAATTGCAGTTTTCACCCCAAGCAGTTTTTCCATCCTCATTAGAACTACATTCGTTTACTTCATTATTTATAAATTCAACAACTGTTTTATGATTAAATTTTATATCGTTTGCTTTTTGAGCAACTGCAGCACGAGTTGATGCTGTCCAAATTAACATTATTATTACATACGCCAAAGAAGTTATAACTAGAAATTCAAGAGGGCCAAAATTTTTTAATTTTCTGCTTAAATCTATCATGTTTTTACAATCATTGATTTATCCAATTTATTTTCAAAAAAATCAATAATATTTTTTGTAGTTTCAATAGCCATTCTTGATTTACATTCATTAGTAAATGTTGCTGAATGAGGGCTAAGTAAAACTTTTTTATTATTAATTAAAGGATTACTTTTATCTATTGGTTCTTTTTCAAAAACGTCTAACCCCGCACCAAATATAATATTATCTTTTAATGCCTTATTTAAATCTATTTCATTTATTATTCCACCTCTTGAGGTATTTATAATTATAGCATTTTTTTTCATCGTTTTAATTTTTTCGTAATTGATCATATTTTTTGTTTTTTCTGTTAAAGGTATATGCAAAGAAAGATAGTCGCAATTTTCTAAACCTTTCTCTAAATTTTCAATTTTTTTCCCACCAAAATTCTTAATTACTTCTGAAGTCACAAATGGATCATAAACATTTACCTTCATATCAAAACCCAGACATCTTTTTATTAAACTTTTACCAATTCTACCAAAACCAACAATTAGTATTTCTTTATTGAATAATTCGAGCGTTTCAATTTCTGATGCATTTTTTTTAAAATTTCCTATTCTTACCTCACTATCATATTTATTTATACTTTTAGATACAGACAACATCATGTATAAAACATGTTCTGCTACTGCTACTGCATTAGCAGTTGCTGTTATTAATAGAGAAATATTTTTTTTCTTAATATAAGGAAGGTCTACATTGTCATAGCCTACTCCATGTCTGGATATAACTTTAAGCTTCGAACAATGTTTTAGAATATTCTCATTAAGTTTTGACACTCTTAAAGTGCATCCATCAAACTCGGGAAGTCTTTTAATTAAGTTTTCTTCAGAAACATTAGTTATTAATTCGTAGTCATATTTTGAATCTTTTTCTAAAAGCTCTAAACCGTCTTTATGGATTGGTTCTATAACAGCAATTTTTTTCATAAATTGTTGGCGGTCCCAAGGGGAATCGAACCCCTCTTTGTTGGATGAAAACCAACTGTCCTAACCGATAGACGATGGGACCGTATTTTTGAAAGTCTTATTAACAGAAATATCATCGATAATAAACTCTACATTTGATTGCCCTTTCCACTCATTTAGGGATAATTTTCCAGCTATATTAAATGATTTATTATTCTTTTTTAAGAGATAACCGCCCAAGTCATTTTCTGTCGCATTAAAAGCAATTGATTTAATAGTGGATCCGTCCTTACCAATCAAAACAGATTTAATATGTTTTTCCCCTACAATTTTTCCATTAATAGTTTTTACTTCCTCAATCGCAAATCTTGGTTCTGGATTACCAGACCCAAATGGAGATAATAGAGAAACTTTATTATAAAACTCTAAATTAACTGCAGATGGAGCAATAATACTATCTAATAATAATGGTTTTTCACTTTTGATATCCTCATTAATTCCTTTAAATTTTTTAAAAACAAAATCTTTTAATTTATTTATATTTTCAACTTGAATCGAAAATCCTCCTGCCATTTTATGCCCACCTCCTTTTAACAATATTTTTTCCTGTGCTGCAGATATAATAATTGCACCAATGTCGAAGCCAACAATAGATCTAGCGGATGCTTTTCCTATATTTCCATCTAAAGAAATTAATATTACTGGTTTATTAAACTTATCTTTTAAACGAGCTGCAACTATTCCAATTACACCTTCATGCCAATTTTTACCACTTAAAATTAAAACAGGATCTTTTGTGAAAACTTCTGTTTCATTTAATATTTTATACAAAAGATCTTTTTCAAGCATTTGCCTTTCTTTGTTATACTGATCTAATTCAGAAGCTAATTTAAAAGAAATTTTTGGATCTTTATTTAACAATAAATTAGCACCATGTGAGCATTTACCAACTCTTCCACCAGCATTAATTCTAGGTCCTATTAAATACCCTAGATGATAAATTGATGGATTCGATTCAATTCTACAAATATCTAATAAAGTTTTTAATCCTAAATTTTTTTTAGATTTGAAAACTTTCAATCCTTGTTTTACAATAGCCCTATTCAACCCGATTAAGGGAACTACATCACATACTGTACCCAATGAAACTAAATCAAGATAATTTATTAAATTTGGTTCTTTAATATTATTTTGATCAAACCAATTTTTTTTTCTTAATTCTCTATTGAGAGATACCAAAAACATAAACGTAACACCTGCAGCACATAAATGCTGTAAATTAGATTTATCATCTAATCGATTTGGATTTACAATTGAAAAAGCATTTGGTAATTTTACTTCAGATTGATGATGATCTAAAACTATAACATCTACTTTATTTTTTTTGGCAAAATTAATTGCTTCAAAAGATAAAGTTCCACAATCAACAGTAAAAATTATCTTTACTTTTTTATTGATTAACTCTTGAAAACTTTTTATTGATGGTCCATAACCCTCTGTTTTTCTATCTGGTATGTAAATTTCAAATTCCTGGTTTAATTGTGAAAAATAATTTCCAAGCAGTGCAGTTGAAGTGGCTCCATCAACATCATAATCCCCAAAAATACCTATTTTTTCTTTTTTTGAAATTCCTGCTACTACCCTCTTTGTAGATTTTTCCATATCAATTAAATTATTAGGATTCGGTAAAAAATTTTTAATTGAAGGATTTAAAAAAGCATTAACTTCATCTTTTTTAATTTTTCTAATTGATAGAAGCTTAGAAGTTATATCATCTAAAGAAAAATTTTCTTTCAGAAAAGATAGATCTTCTTGATTGTATTTTTTTAATAACCAATTTTTTCCACTTATAGAAAGTGAGTTCATTTATTATATATGTTAGTTACGGACTTAATTATTTTTTTACTTTTATGTAGAACAAAAGTATTTACCTCAAATTCATTTCCTAAATCAATCACTCCTTTTGCTAAATCTCCAGAAGTAACGCCTGTTGCACAAAAAATTACATCACCTTTTACCATATCTTCAATATTATATTTCTTATTAAAATCCTTAATGCCAAGTTTTTTTGCTCTTATCTTTTCTTCATCATCTAGGACAAGTCTTCCTTGGATTTGACCTCCGTAACAAGAAAGAGCAGCTGCAACCACAACTCCTTCAGGAGCACCTCCTGTGCTATAATAAATATCATTTTTTGGATTATCTCCAATAACACTTAGGGCTCCTGCAATATCACCGTCAGTGATATAATTTATCTTTACACCCATTTTTTCCAATACTTCTACTATGTGATCATGCCTTGGTCTTTTAAGCACACAAGCGTTTAGATCAGTTATCTTTTTATTTTTAGCTTCTGCTAATAATTTAATGTTTTTTTCTACGCCGTTATCAATGTCCATTAAATTTTTGGGTAGATTGGTACCAATTACTATTTTTTCCATATAGGTATCTGGAGCAGATAACAATCCTCCTTTCTCAGAAATAGCTAGTACAGAAAATGCGTTTGGCTGACCGTTAGCGGTAAATTTTGTACCCTCCAAAGGATCAACTGCAATATCAAATTTTGGACCATTTAATGTACCAAGCTTTTCACCTATGTAAAGCATGGGAGCTTCATCCATTTCTCCTTCACCGATTACAACTGTACCCTCCATATTTATTTTATTCAATTCTCTTCGCATAGGATCTACTGCTCCTTTATCGGCACTTATCTTATCTTTTTTACCAATAAATTTTGAAGCTCCAATGGCGGCTTTTTCAGTTACTTTAGTAAATAATTTTAAAAATTTTTTATCAATTGACATTAAAATTCATCAATTCTGATTAACTTTGGTTTTCTTTTTATATATTTCTTTTTTGATGTTTCATTTAAAATTTTATTTAATGAACTGTTTTTTGATTTATGTGTAATAATTACAATAGAAGATGATTTTGTATTCTTATTAGGATTTTGGATCAATCTCTTTATTGATATTTTATTTTTCGAAAAAATATTTGTTATATTTGATAGAACACCAGGCTTATCAATGACTTCAAAACGTAAGTATGCAGAAAAAAATCTATTTTCAATATTGTCAAATTTAAGTTTTTTTCTCTCTTTATTCGAAATTGAAAAAGGAAATTTTACATTACCTCTTAAAATTGAAGAAATATCAGAAACTAGTGCTGATGTAGTTGCTGCAGCGCCTGCTCCCTCTCCTTGTATTGTGCTTCTACCCACAGGTTTACCATCTATAATAACTGCATTTAAAACACCATCAATACTGGCTTCATACGAGTCTTTTTTTATCAATGTTGGGTGGACTCTTTGATAAATTCTATTTTGAAACAGTTCCGCAAATCCAAGTAACTTAATTTTGTAGCCTAATTTATTAGCATTATCTATATCTGTTTTATCAATATCTTTAATTCCTTCTACATAGATATTATCATTTAAAAATGAATTAAAACATAAAGATGACAAAATTTTTAATTTAGATGATACGTCGTCTCCATTTAGATCAGCTGAGGGGTTAGACTCTGCGTAACCAAGTTTTTTTGCAGTAGATAAAACTTCATCAAAACTTTTATTTTCTTTATCCATTGATGATAGAATATAATTAGATGTACCATTAAAAATTCCATATATTTTTGAAATCCTATTTGCAATCAAACCTTCTTTTAAAGATCTTATAATCGGAACGCCCCCACATACTGAGGCCTCAAATTCTAAATTAACTTTATTTTTTTCAGCAATATTTGCAAGCTGGTCCCCGTATTTGGCTATCAAAGCTTTATTTGCTGTAACAACATTCTTTTTATTTTTTAAAGCATTAAAAACAAGTTTCTTTGCAGGACCTTCTGAACCTCCAATTAATTCAATAATTAAATCAACATCTGAATATTTAGTTGCGTCGAGATAATTTTTTAACCATTGTTCTTTTTTAAATCTTATATTTCTTTTTTTATTCTTATTTTTGGCTGAAACATATTTGATTACTGGCATACAATTATTTTTTTCAGTCAAAAATTTCTTGTTTTCATTTAGGTATTTAAATAAGTAACATCCAATATTACCCAGACCAATTATAGCGATATTTAATTTTTTCATATTTAAATTATCTTGATGTTATATCTGGAAAATCTTTCTTATTTCCCTGTTTTAATAAATATTTTGATATTTCATCAATACTACATTTTTCTAAAATTGTACAAACATCGAGAACATCTTTGCTTTTTTTATTCACATTTTTTTTACTTATATTAATATTTTTCTTATTATTTTCTATTTTATTCCGAGTTTTGCTTTTTGTTTTATCTTTTATTTTTTTTTTGTTTTTAATTGCCACTTGATTATTAGTTTTATTTTTTTGTTTATCTTTTAAATTTTCTTTAATTTCATTAATTTCTTTTTTAGATAAAGTTTTTAGATTTTTACTTGTTTCTTTTTTTGAAACCAGATTAACTTCTCGTTTATTCTTTGCATTGTTTAAATTAAGTTCGATTAAATCAGTTTCTTTTTTAATTTTTTTATTTATCACTTTTATCTCAATTGAAAGATTTTCTTCGAAGTATTGTTCTGCTTCATTTTTATTAATACAGACATGATCTCCACAAATCAAAACAGTTTTGGGCTTACTGCAATTCGAAAGTATAAATATTAGTAATATTGTAATTAAAAATTTCATCTTAACCCAAGATTTTCAGAAAATTTAAATAAAATATTCATGTTCTGCACAGCTTGGCCGGATGCGCCTTTTACTAAATTATCAATTGCAGAAAAAATAATATATTTATTTTTAATTCTAGTTTCACATACTGATATTTCACAATTGTTAGTATTTAAAACATTTCCTGAACCTAGAGGTGTGTTAAGTTTTAGTACTTTTACAAATTTTGATTTTCTATAAAATTTTATTAAAAATTTTCTAAGAGTATTTCCAGAATATTTCTTATTCGTATAAACGTATATAGCCGTGAGAATGCCTCTAAATGTTGGAAGTAGATGCGGGTTAAACGAAAAGTTTATTTTTCTTTTTGTGTGTTTTAATAGTTCTTGATAAATTTCACAAATATGTCTGTGATTTTTAGTACTATAAGCAAAAATAGAAGAATATAGGTTTTGATGTTTAAACTTTTTTTCTAAATTTTTACCAGCTCCTGAATAACCTGATTTCGAGTCTATTGTAATATCATTAATATTAATTAATTTTTTTTTAATTAATGGAACTAAAGGAATTTGTATGGATGTTGGGTAGCATCCTGGATTTGAAATAATTCTATATTTGCTGATATTATCAATATTTAATTCTGGAATTGAATATATTGATTTATTGATAAGTTTTTTTGCTTGATGTTTAGCTTTATAATTTTTTTCATAAATTTTAACACTGTTAATTCTAAAATCTGCAGATAAGTCAATAAACTTTAGTTTATTATTCTTTTTAAAATTTTTTTTTATAAATTTTTGAGCTTCACCATTCGGTAAGGATAAAAAAATTAAATCTAAATTACTATAATTTATTTTGTTTACAGAGGTTATTTTTGGAAGATTTTTTTTTATTCTTTTATCAAAAAAATTAATTTTTTTTCCTAGATTTTTAGTTGCACACAAATATTTGATTTTAACCCTTGGATGTTTTGATAATATGAGTATAAGATCAAGACCTGTATATCCAGTTGCGCCCACTACAGCTATATTAATTTTATCATACTTAGACATAATTTCTTATATCATCGTCTTTAATAATAGTTAAATTTAAATGATTATCTCTTAGAAAACTGAAAGCTTCTTCTTGCTTTTCTGTGACCGTATTTCTTACGTTCGACTACTCTTGAGTCTCTTGTGGTTAATTTGTCTTTTTTAAGATTTTTTTTTAGATTTTCATCGTGAGCGATCAATGCTTTTGATATGCCTAAAATTATTGCTCCCGCTTGACCAGATAATCCACCGCCTTTGACAGAACATTTCACATCGTAGCTTGTAGCAACTTCAGATATTTCAAGAGGTCTTGTTACAATAATTTGATGAACTGGTCTTTTAAAATATTCGCTCATTTTTAATCCATTAACATGAATATTACCGGAGCCTTTTTTCACCCAAACTTTTGCTATTGATCTTTTTCTTCTACCAGTTGCGTACTTACTGTCTTTAAAGTCTAGTTTAATCTTTTTCATCTTATTCTGTGTTTGATTAACTTGTTCCATTATTTAACAATATTTCTCTTATTAAGTTTTTGAAAATCTATAATTTTTGGTTTTTGAACATCGTGAGGATGTTTTTCACCGTTATAAATTTTTAACTTTGTAAGTTGTTTTTTTGCAAGAGGTCCACCTGGTAACATTCTTTTTACAGCTAATTTTAATATATCTTCAGTTTTGTTTTTTTCTTTTAAAAAAGATGGAGTTGATTCTTTAATACCTCCGGGATGCCCTGTGTGTCTATAATATTTTTTATTCTCAAATTTTTTGCCAGTAAATTTTATTTTATCAATATTAGTTACGACAACGAAATCTCCATTATCAATGTGAGGGTTATATGTGGGCTTGTTCTTTCCTCTTAGTACTTTCGAGATATAAGCGGCCAGTCTACCGACAACAGCATTTTGTGCGTCAATAATATACCAATCTTTTTTTATATCTTTATTTTTAATAAATGGTGTCATGATAAAGGCCGATTGATACAAAGAATGTCTTATAAAGTCAATTTATTTTGTTCTTAAATAATATAGATTTATTGCCCCTAAAATTAACAGAACACTGGTTAATTGGTGAGCGGAGGCTATATAAATATTTAGACCGCTTACTAAGGTAAAAATACCCAAAATTGCTTGCACGACTAAAAAAAAGATAAATATCATTAATGGCTTGTAAAGATCAGATAATTTATTTTTTATAATAAAAAAAGTTATAACAGAACAATATAAAATTATTAAATATGCTAGATTTCGATGGTAAAATTGTACAAGAGAATGATTATTAAAATTTAAAAAATCATTTAATTTTAAAAAAATACGTCATTTGGTAAATATGTATTACCCATTAATGGCCATGTCTGATAAATTTTTCCAGCATCAAGACCTGACACAAAAGCGCCCATAATTATTTGAGAAAATATTAAAAAAATTAAAATTAAAAAAGGTATATTTTTACCTTTAACTTGAAAAAATTTTTTTTTTGTTTTTGATATTAAATTTCTTATTAACCAAAAAATTATTGATATAATTAAAAAAGCGATCAATAAGTGTACTGACAATCTATAATGACTTACTGTTACATCATTTACTAAACCACTTTCAACCATATACCATCCTACAAAACCTTGAAAAATTATTAAGCAAAAAACAAATAAACAAACATTTAAATGTTGCTTATGAATTTTTTTTGAAAAATAAAAATATATAAGTGGAATAAGAAAAAATAATCCAATAATTCTAGCTAAAATTCTGTGAAAATATTCCCAATAGAAAATTATTTTAAATTCTTCAATATTCATATTGAAATTTAAAAGTTTATACTGTGGAATTTTTTTGTATAAATCAAAATAATTTTCCCATGAATTTTGATTAACCGGAGGTAAAATTCCTTTAAATAATTCCCATTCTGTGATTGATAGTCCTGAATTGGTTAACCTTGTTAAACCACCAACTATAATAATAAAAAAAACTAATATTAAAGAAGTTATTAACCAAAAAAGAAATAATTTATTAATTTTTTTATCTGTAGTGTACATTATTTATAATATATATATATTTTATTAATCTTAAATTTTAATAATGTCGCTATGGTAAATAGAAATATACTTAAAATAAGAAAAGAACTTGATAAATTAGATAACAGCTTACTAGAAATTATCAAAAAGAGAACTAAACTTGTCGATTTAGTAATAAAGAATAAAAAATTTAAAAAAGATATTGTAGATAAAAAAAGAATATCTGTAATATTAAAGAACATTTCTAAAAAATCTAAAAAAAAAAAATTGGACCCTAAAATTACTCTCAAAATCTGGAAAACAATGATTAGAGCTTTTATTGATTACGAATATAGAAATTTTAAAAAATAACAATTATTTGCTATGTGGTGGTAATTTTTTTTCTATAAAGTATTCGTGTTTTCTCGTATTAGGATTATATTTTTTTAGTTTTAGTTTATCTTTAGCTTTTTCACCTTTAGTAGGTTTTTTAGCGTAGTAGACAAATTTACTGTCTGGCTTACTTTCAGGAACCATTCGAACTTTAAGATGGGTTTTTTTTGCCATATTTTTTTATTCTATTTAATTTTTCTAATATTTTTTTGGTCTTTGATTTTAATAGTAATTTATAATAATCACCTTGTAAACTATGTGTATCCTGATCGTCAAGTTTATTTATTTTTGTTTGTAATAAATTTTTCACTCCGGCTATAGTCATTCCTCTATTTCTAAGTAAAAATTTTATTATCTTTATAATTTCTACCTGTTTTGATGAATAATATCTTCTATTGTTTATTTTTTTTGGCCTTATAATTTTAAACTCTTTTTCCCAATATCTTAATGTATGAGATAAAATCTTTTTATTTGATGTGTTAACAATATTTAACTTTTTGCTTAATTCAGAAATATTTATTAATTTGCTCATATAAACTTATTTAACTTCTCTAAAATATTTTTTGATGCAGTAAAGCTTACTGACTTTCTTGACGTAATTACAAATTCTTCTCCTGTTTTAGGATTTCTGCCTAATCTTTTAGCTTTTTTTATTAGTTTGAATGATCCTACATTTTTTAAAATTAAATTACCTTTTTTTATATTATCTATAAAAATTTCAATTAGATCATTTAATAATTTTTTGGAAAAATTAGACGAGTAACCTGTTTGTGAACTAATATTTTTAATAAAATCTTTTCTTTTAAAATTTTTAGCCACTTTTTGAATGTTTTAAATTTTTTTTGATTTCAGTCATTAGGTTACCTTTTACAATTTTATAACATAAATTTATCGAATAATAGAAACCCATAGAGTCAATTCCTCCGTGGCTTTTAACAACAGGCCCATTTAATCCTAAGAAAATTGCTCCATTATATTTTCTTGGATCTAATTTATCTTTAAATTTCTTTAAAGAAAAAAAAGAAAAAATAAGCGAAATTGTTGTTAATGATTCTTTTAAATTTTTTGTAATAAATTTAGCTGTACCTTCAGCTGTCTTCAAAGCAATATTACCAGTAAAACCATCTGTTATAATTACATTAGAGTTACCGCTCATTATATTATTGCCTTCTATATATCCTTTGTAAATAAAATTATCTTCACTAGATAAATCTCGCAATTTTTTTGAAGCAGCTTTTAACATTTCTGTGCCTTTAATTTCTTCTGAGCCTACATTTAAAAGTGAAACTTTAGGTTTATCATTTGGAAACAAAGATTTGAAAAGAGCTGAACCTAATTCAGCAAAATCTACTAAATTTTGTTCATTGCATTCTATATTTGCTCCTAAATCCAATACAACGTTCATACCATTTTTATTTGGCCATAATCCAGCTAAAGCAGGTTTACTTACCTCGTTCATCATCTTTAAAATCATTCTTGATATTACTAATAATACTCCTGTATTACCTGCTGATAAACTTATATCCGATTTACCTTCTAATTGATGTTGAATGCAATTCCACATACTTGTATTTTTGGAATTCTTAACAGCGGTCATTGGTGTTTCTTCATCAGATACAACTTTTTGTGAATCAATTATATTAATAGCACTGGAATTGATTTTATATTTTTTAAGTTTTTCAATTATTAGGTCTTCTTTTCCAAAAATATTTATTATAAAATCATCACTTGTTTTATTTTTATCAATAAATATTTTTACTCCTTCAATAGTTTTATCAGGAGAATTATCACCACCCATTGCATCTATTGCAATAGAAATTTTTTTTGACATAAAATAATAATTAAATATCGAGAATTTTTTTTCCGTTATAAAATCCGGACTTAAGATCTATATGATGTGAGAGCTTATATTCACCACTTTTTTTATCTTCTACAATGTTGACAGAAGAAAGCCTATGATGAGATCTTCTCATTTTTTTTCTTGATATAGAAGTTTTTCTTTTTGGTACAGCCATTTTAGTTTTTAAAATTTATAGAGTCTCTTAACATACTTTCTAAGGATAATTCAAAGCAAAAATTAAAAAAATTAGAAAAATAATTAGAAAAAAGCTCATATTTATTACTGTTTTTATTTTCAATATCTTTGAAATATTCCAAAACTAAAGACGAGTTAATATTAAATGTTTTTTCTTGATGAACTTTTTCAATTTTTAATAAAATATCATAAAAGATTTTATTTAGATCTTTCATTTTTTTATTCACTGAAACATCACCATGACCCAATTCTCTTAAGTCATTTTCAATATAGTGAAAAAGATTATCATAAATTTTTTGATCAAATTTTATGCCTTTTTTTTTATATATTTTAAGAAATATTGAAAAATGAAAAAACATTAAATTAATGCGAGTATTAAACGTATCAGGAAGACTCATTTCTTTGTAAAAAAACTTGTTTCTAGATAAAGTTAACAAAATATTGTACAAATTATTATCATGTTTGTTAAATATCATAATTTTTTTTTATTAGCCGTTTTTTGTATTTTAATTGGATGTAAATTACAAGAACCAACTAAAACGCACGGCATCATATTTTTAGAAAATAGATCTAATCAATTAACCTTAAATAAACATAACAAAAATGATGTTATTAAACTAATTGGAATGCCTCATACTAAATCTTTCGAAAATAACGATGATTGGATATATATAGAAAGGATTCTTACAAAAGGTTCTTTTCATAAATTAGGACAAAATGTTGTTAAAACAAACAATGTATTGGTTTTGACGTTTAATAAATATGGAATTTTAAATAATAAAAAATTCCTTACGCAGGATGATTTAAATAAATTAAGTTTTTCAAAAGATATAACTGATAATGATTTAGCTAAGAAAAGTTTTATAGCTAATTTTCTTAGTAGTATAAGAGCAAAAATGTATTCTAATAGATAATTTTTACTGATTAACTTTAATGAGCTATAACTGCCAATAACAATAAAGCCACAATATTTGTAATTTTTATCATTGGGTTTACAGCTGGTCCTGCTGTGTCTTTATAAGGGTCTCCAACAGTATCGCCAGTAACAGCAGATTTGTGAGCCTCTGATCCTTTTCCACCAAAATTACCATCTTCAATATATTTTTTTGCATTATCCCATGCTCCACCTCCAGCGGTCATTGAAACGGCCACAAAGAGTCCTGTTATTATTACACCTAACAACATTGCACCAAGTGATGAAAGAGCAGCTTCTAAACCACCAATTTGCAAAATTATAAAATAAAGTACAACTGGAGATAAAACAGGTAGAAGAGATGGTATAATCATTTCTTTAATTGCTGCTTTTGTTAAAAGATCTACAAGTCTACCATAGTCAGGTTTTCTTTTCCCTTTCATGATTCCAGGAATTTTTTTGAATTGTCTTCTTACTTCTATTACGACAGCTCCACCTGCTCTGCCTACGGCTTGCATGCCCATTGATCCAAATAAGTAAGGCAACATTCCTCCTATTAGCAGACCAGCAACAACAAAAGGATTTGATAAATCAAAGGTCACTATAACTCCCTCTAATGCCGACCCCTTTACTGTTGAAAAATATTTAATGTCTTCTGTATAGGCAGCAAATAAAACTAAAGCTCCTAATCCAGCAGAACCTATAGCGTAACCTTTTGTAACGGCCTTTGTTGTATTGCCTACTGCATCTAATGCGTCAGTAGTTTTTCTAACACTCTTAGGAAGTTTTGACATTTCTGCTATTCCCCCTGCGTTGTCAGTAACGGGTCCATAAGCATCTAATGCAACCACCATTCCAGTTAAAGCTAGCATTGCGGTAACAGCGATTGCAATACCGTATAAACCAGCAAGTTCATTTGTATATAATATTCCAGCTACAATTATAAGAGCTGGAACTGCAGTTGCCTCCATAGATATTGCTAGGCCTTGAATAACATTTGTGCCATGTCCGGTAGTTGAAGATTGAGCAACTGTTTTGACTGGTCTGTAATTTGTGCCTGTATAGTATTCAGTAATCCAAATTAGTAACCCTGTTATTACAAAACCAACAACACCACAAATATATAAATCCATTCCTTTAAAAGTGTTTCCATTATTAGAATATGAATTACTTAGTCCAACAATCGAGTCTGTTACTGGATATAATATTAGAAGTGATGTGATGGCAGTAACTATAAAACCTTTATATAACGCTCCCATTATATTTTTACTCTTACCTAATTTTACAAACCAGGTTCCAATTATTGAAGTAATAATACAAGCACCACCGATAGCTAAAGGATATATCATTAAATTATAATCTGATGGAAAGAAAATTGAAGATAAAACCATTGTAGCAACAATGGTTACTGCGTAAGTTTCAAATAAATCTGCCGCCATACCTGCACAGTCACCCACGTTATCGCCCACATTATCAGCAATTACTGCAGGGTTTCTTGGGTCGTCTTCTGGAATTCCTGCCTCAACTTTTCCTACTAGGTCAGCGCCCACATCTGCACCTTTTGTAAATATTCCTCCGCCAAGTCTTGCAAATATTGAAATTAGTGATGCTCCAAATCCTAATGCCACTAAAGCATTAATAATTTCTCTTTTATCAACGTTTAGATTGATTAAAATTATATAATAAAATGTTATAGCTAATAACGCTAGTCCAGCCACAAGTAATCCTGTAATCGCACCAGATTTGAAAGCAATTGTTAGACCGGATTGCAAACTAGTTCTTGCAGCTTCTGCTGTACGAACATTAGCTTTAACCGAAATAAGCATTCCAACATAGCCAGCTACGCCAGAAAGAAATGCACCGATAAAATAGCCTATCCCTACTAAATAACTAAAAAAATAAGTTACAATAGCGAGGACAATAATTCCAACAACTCCAATGGTTTTATACTGTCTATTTAAATATGCTTTAGCACCAATTTGTATAGCTTCAGCAATTTCTTGCATTTTTGAGTTTCCAGCACTTGAAGAAATTATTTGTCCAGACAACAAATAACTATAAGCTACGGCCAAAACTCCGATAAAAGCTATAAGGTATAGTAATTCTAAATAATTAGTCATTTATTAAAACGCATAAATGCCAAATTAATATTAAAAACGCAAGCTAAACTTCTATTAAAATAACAACTTTTTAGTCATCTTTTCTCAATTCTTTCGAGATTTTATCTAGAATTGCGTTTAAATAACCTATTTGGATTTTTTCTAAAAATTGCTCAGAAGCTAATAAATATTCGTTAATTATTACTTTTTTTGGTGTGTTATGTTTGAACATAAGTTCAAATATTGCAGCAAATAGAATTATTTTTAACAATTTATCAGTTTTAGTTAAATCGATATCATTGGATAAATAAGATTTTATCTGGTCTTCAATCAGTTCAGACCTCTCTAAAGTCCCAGTTACTACATCTTTGATAAATTTTTTATATTGGCTTTTAGGGTAATCAATTGAAGCATCTGGATTCATCAAGGAATTATAAAGTTTTTGAATTACTTTTATTCGAGGCGATGAATTTTTATATTTTTTTTGGTCCATTTTTCAAAATAGACATGACTGCATTTGCAGCCTCTGACCCTTTATTTGGTTTTTTACTGATTGTACTTTTACATCTTTGTAAAGCTTGTCTCTTATTATAAGCTGTAATTATACCGTTACCTATTGGTTTATTGAAAGTAATTGAAAGATTTAAAATTGAATTAAATGTTGATGAACATATCAAATCAAAATGTGGGGTTTCACCTTTTATAACACATCCTAAAGCAACAAACCCATCAAAATTTTTTATATTTTTTCTTATAGTAATAGGAATTTCGTAAATTCCAGGTACATCAATGATATTTATTATAACCCGATTATTACTTAATTTTTTTTTTGCACTTAATACTAATTTTTTAGAAATATCTTTATAATAATTTGCATTAACTATTAAAATTTTTTTCATTTTATTATTATCTGTTTTTTAATTTTTAAGCCAAAACCGTCGAGACCGATAATTTTTTTCTTACTTCTTGAAATTAATATCATATTTCGAATATTTAGGTCTTTAATAATTTGAGCACCAATACCATAATATCTCAAAGTATTAATACTGCTTTCCTTAGAAATATTATTTTTATTATTTATTATTAATAGTAAAAAATTCTTATATTTTGACATGGCTGTAAGAGTTTTTTTAATATTTTTATTGTTCAAAATATTCTTACTTCTAATTTTGTTTGAAAGAACTCTTACTGGTATTGATTTTTTTTGATTTAATTTCCCCTTTGTTATTGCAACATTAATATTTTTTTCTAATTTATTTTTATAAATATGAACATTTAACTTACCAAGCTTATTGATCTTTGATGATCTCAACTCAGTTCTGTAAACTAATTTTTCATACTTAAAGCGATACGAAATAAGATCTTCTATAGATGCTAATTTTATTTTATGTTTTTTTGAAAATTTAAAAAGATCATTTAATCTAGCCATTCTCCCATCCTCGTTCATAACCTCACAGATAACTGAACTTGGATTTAATTTAGATAATTTAGAAATATCAACGGATGCTTCTGTATGACCTGCTCTTTCTAAAACTCCACCATTTCTAGCAACTAAGGGAAAAACATGCCCTGGAGATACAATTTCACTTTTTTTAACTTGTGGATTAATTGCAGTTCTAATTGTTTTGGCTCTGTCCTGTGCAGAGATTCCAGTTGTAATACCTTTTTTAGCCTCAATAGAAATAGTGAATGCAGTTTGCATTCTTGATTTATTAATAGAAGACATTAAAGGTAATTTTAAAATGTCTACTTGTTTTTTTGTTAAAGCTAAGCAAATTAAACCCCTGCCATGTTTAGCCATGAAGTTAATACTTTTGGAATTACACTTGGAACCTGGTATAATCAGATCTCCTTCATTTTCTCTATTTTTATCATCTACTAAAATAAACATTTTGCCCTTTTTAGCATCTTGAATAATAGAAGAAATTTTTGAGAATTTATTTTTAAGCATTTAATTAGAATATTTATATATATATTTACTAAATATATCTAATTCTACGTTTACTAGGCCATTTACTTTTAAATACTTTAAATTAGTAAGTTTTAATGTGTGCGGTATAACAGCAATCTCAAAAGATCTTTGAAAAATTTTTGAAATAGTAAGAGATACACCATTTATAGAAATTGAAGCTTTTTCTATTAGAAATTTATTTAATTTTTTGTCAACAATTTCAAAATTCATTACCCAGGTTTTATCAATAAATTTTATTTTTCTAATTTTTGCAACAGTGTCAACATGTCCTTGAATAAAATGACCTGAAATATTTTTTCCAAATGACAAAGATTTTTCTAAATTAATTAGATTATTTAATTTTAAAGTCTTAAAATTCGATCTTTTTAAAGTTTCATTAGAGATATAAAAAAATATTTTATTCTTGATCGCTTTATCTAATGTTAAGCAAACCCCGTTACAACAAATTGAAGATCCTAAATCTTTTTTACTAAAATTTATTTTAGTTTGAATTCCAACATAAAGACTATTTCTTTTTTTTTTTAATATCTATTACTTTTCCAGTATTAAAAATAATTCCATTAAACATAGTTAAAACTCTTTTCTAAAAAGACTATCACCATTTAAATTTATTGTTAGTAATTTCGGGTGAATCTTTTTTAAGTAACTTGATGTATTGTTGTTTTTTCCATTTTTACCAAGCTTTTTATTGCTCCTAAAAATGTACAAATCATCAATCATCTTATTTTCGATTAAATTATTTAAGAAAGTTAAACCACATTCAATTAACATTCTTGAATATCCTAATTTGTAAATTTTTTTATATAGGAAATTTAAATCATTCTTGTCATTTAATTTATTTATAAAAATGATTTTATAACCTAATTTTTTAAAAGCTGATATTTTACTGGCATTATTTTTACTGGTAATTAAAAATGTTTTCCTAATTTTTAAATACTTGTTTAACAATAATTTTTTTTTTAATTTCAGTTTCAAATCTACAATAAATAAATCAGGGCTTTTATTATTTAACCCATAAATTCTACAATTTAAAACAGAGTTATCATAATTAATTGATTTTGCAGTTGATAAAATACAATCGTGTTTGCTTCTTAATAAATGAACTTTATTTCTTGATGTTTTGTTTGTTATCCATTTTTCTTTTTTATTAATAGTTAAATAATCTTTTGATATTGCAATTTTCGCTGTAACAAATGGGATAGTTAATTTTTTATTTATGAAATAACTTTTGTAAAAATTTTTGTATCTTCTTGTTCTTATTAATTTAGTTGTTATTCCTTGTTTAATAAGAATCTTTTTGGCTTTTCTAAAAGTTCTAATGTCAGGATCTTCAAACGCATAGAAAACATTTTTAATTTTTTTTTTTGCAATTATATTTGTGCATGGTGGAGTTTTACCATAATGGGTACATGGTTCTAAGGTTGTGTATAACGATGCTCCTGAACAATTTTTTAAATTATGTAATGCATTAAATTCGGAGTGTGGCCTTCCTTTAAATGATGTTACTGCAGATGATATAACGGCTCCATTTTTTACAATTACTGTTCCAACAGAAGGGTTTAATTTAGTTTGGCCTAAATTTTTTTCTGCTAAATGAAACGCGAGTTCTAAATAATGTTTATGATTTATTGTCATCTAAATTGCCTACAAACTGTTCAAAGTCTTTTGCTTCTTTAAAATTTTTATAAACAGAAGCAAAGCGAACATATGCAACCTTATCTAATGATGACAAACCATCCATAATAAATTTACCGATTGTTGGTGTAGGAATTTCGCTCTCACCAAGTCCTTCTAAATTTCTCACTATCTTTGAAATAAATTTTTCGATAGTTTCAGAGTCAATTGGTCTCTTTCTTGTAGCTATTCTTATAGACTTGGAAATTTTATCTCTATCAAATGGTTCTCTTTTGCCATTCCCTTTAATTACTGTTAGTTCTTGAAACTGAACTCTTTCAAAAGTAGTGAATCTTTCTTTTCTATCACAACCACATAATCTCCGCCTTCTTATAGCTGTACCGTCTTCAGTTGGTCTAGAGTCAACTACTGATGTATCTTTTTCTCTACAAAAAGGACAAAGCATAAATTTATTTAATTTCCATATATAGGAAAAGCAGAGCAAAGGTCAATAATCTCTTTTTTAACTTCATTTTCTATTTTTGAATTATCTAATTTGTTTTCACTTAAGCCTTTGATTACTTTATAAATTAAATCAGCAACTAATTTGAATTCTTCTTCCTTGAACCCTCTGGTCGTACAGGCAGGCGTACCTAGTCTAATTCCAGAAGTTATGAAGGGGCTTTCTGTATCAAATGGAATTCCATTTTTGTTACAAGTAATATTAGCTCTTCCCAGAGATGCTTGTGCGTCTTTTCCAGTAACTTTGAACGATCTTAGGTCAAGAAGCATAAGATGTGTGTCGGTACCGCCTGAAAAAATTTTAAAACCTTTTCCAGATAATCTATCTGATAAAACTTTTGCGTTTTTAATTACATTTTTTGTGTATGTTTTAAATTCATCCGATAAAGCTTCTTTGAAACAAACTGCTTTGGCTGCAATTACATGCATAAGTGGTCCACCTTGTAAACCAGGAAAAATTGCACTGTTAAACTTTTTAGCTAACTCCTCATTATTTGTAAGAATAATTCCACCTCTTGGACCTCTCAAAACTTTGTGTGTTGTTGAAGTAACAACATCAGCATATTTGGTAGGATTTGGATAAGCTCCACCAGCTACTAAACCAGATAAGTGTGCCATATCTACTAAAAAATACGCTCCTACTTTATCACTTATTTCTCTAAATTTTTTAAAATCAATAATTCTAGAATAAGCACTACCTCCAGCAATGATAAGTTTTGGTTTATTTTCTAAGGCAAGTTTTTCGACAGCATTGTAATCAATTAAACCTGTTTCCTTATCGACTTCATAATGAAGTGCATTAAACCATTTACCCGATTGAGCAGGTTTTGCACCATGAGTTAAATGTCCACCAGAATTTAAACTCATCGCCAAAGTTGTATCACCTGGTTGTAATAGCGCTAAGTAAACTGCACCGTTAGCTTGTGCACCGGAATGCGGTTGCACATTTGCAAATTTACAATCAAATAATTTTTTTGCTCTCTCGATGGCCAAATTCTCAGAAACATCAACGTGTTCGCAACCACCATAATATCTTTTTGAAGGATAACCCTCAGCGTATTTATTAGTTAAAACTGAGCCTTGTGCTTCCAAAACAGCTTTCGACACGATATTTTCAGATGCAATTAATTCAATATGATTTTGTTGCCTTGTGAATTCATCTCTAATTGAATTATAGAGTTCCTTGTCAGCATCTTGTAATTTTAATTTGAAAAAGCTGTTTAAGTATTTATCTATTTTTATTACTGACATTATATTTTTTTAACTCTTTTTAAATGTCTACCGCCTTCAAATTTAGTTTTCAAAAATAGTTCTACTAATTTTAAAGATAGACTTTTTTTTGTTAATCTTGCTCCTAATGCGATTATATTAGCATTATTGTGTTGTCTAGACAATCTAGTAGACTTAGGATTGTAGCAAACAGCTGCTCTTATATCTTTGATTTTATTAGCACTTATGGCCATCCCTGTACCAGAACCGCACACCAGAATTCCAATATCGCTTTTTTTAGCTTTCACTCGCTTAGCTAACCTCTTTGCATAATCTGGGTAATCTACCGATTTATTATCGAATGGACCTAAATCAAAAATTGATACATGTCTATTTATAAGATGATCTTTAATTAATTCTTTCAATTTAAACCCAGCATGATCTGAAGCAATACAGATTTTTTTAAATAAAAAACTCAATTTAATTAAACTTATAGTCTAAAACACAAGCAACAAGATGAATTCTGTTTTCTTCACCACCATTAAATGCGTTATGATACTTGGTATTATTAGTAATCCAAACTGATCCATCCGCTGGCATATGTTTTGCAACATTGTCTATTACCATTAAGCATCCTGGATTTGTTATAATTGGAACATGTAATCTTGGTTCTGGATCTCTATGCCAACTTAACGTTGATCTAGGTTCTTTTAATAAAATTCTTACTCTACCTAATTTATATTTAGACGACAAAACGTCGAATACTTCTTTGAAATATGTATTTTCATACTCAGGTATAAATTCACTATAAGCAGACTCGTCAATACTTATATCTCTTACAACTTCTTTTCCTGATTTGTCAGGCTTTGTCCAATATACTCCTCGTGCTTTATGACCTTTAACTGACTCCGGGTCCCCAGGTATTCTTGTTAAACATATTGCACCAAAATGAGTAATTCCTCCACCATCATCAAATTTTTTTGTTTGTATGATTTGGTTATAAGCTTCTTGAAGTTTGATGATATCAAATTTAAGACTTTGTTTTTGAAAGTCTGAGAAATTTAAATTTTTCTGATCTTTTTTTAATTCTAAATTTACAATGTTTTTCGAGTCAGTTGTCATCAGTTATTGTTATTTATATCTTTGTATTATATATTTGTATAATACATTTGTCGCATAATACATATAATAAAGCATGATTACCGGAAAATATCCTAGTTTAAGACTTCGTAGAACCAGAAAATACAACTGGTCAAGAAAGTTGATACAAGAAAACAACTTATCTTGTAGTGACTTAATCTACCCGATTTTCCTTATAGAGGGAAAAAATAAAAAACAAGCAATCAAATCAATGCCAGGTATCTATAAATATTCCATAGATCAGTTAGGAATGATTATAAATAACGTTATCAAAAACAAAATTCCAATGGTGGCTCTTTTTCCATCAACAGCTAATAATAAGAAAGATAAATTTGGTACAGAAGCTTTAAATGAAAATAATTTAGTTTGTAGAGCTATAAGATTTATAAAAAAAAGATTCAAGAATAATATCGGAGTAATGTCTGATGTTGCACTTGATCCTTATACAACTCATGGGCATGACGGCTTATTAAAAAATAATTATGTTGCTAATGATGAAACTGTCAATGTTCTAATTCAACAAGCCTTAATACAGGCTCAAATGGGTTGTGATGTAATAGCACCATCAGACATGATGGATGGTCGAGTTGGAAAAATTAGAAAATTTCTAGATAAAAATAAATATTATGATGTTCAAATTCTTTCATATGCAATTAAATATGCCTCTAATTTTTATGGACCTTTTAGAGATGCTGTTGGATCAAAAAAATCATTAAAAAGCGATAAAAAAAGTTATCAAATGGATTTTGCTAATAGCAGTGAGTCTTTAAGAGAAGTTGCTTTGGATATTAAAGAAGGAGCTGATATGATCATGGTAAAACCTGGTTTACCTTATTTAGATGTTATCCAAAAAGTTAAAGAAAATTTTAAAATACCAGTTTTAGCTTATCAGGTTTCCGGAGAATATAGCTTAATTAAAAGTGGAATTAATAATAAATTAATTAATGAAGAAGCAATTATTGAAAGTTTAATGTGTTTTAAAAGAGCAGGCGCATCTGCGATTGTTTCTTATTTTTCCTTAGATATAGCAAAAAAATTAAAATTTTAGTTAAAATAGTTTTCTAAAATTATTCGAGACTTTGGAAACAATAAATTATTAGGAATAAAAAATTTATTTTGCATAACTTGTCTTGTAAAATAAAGTGATTTACGAATAAGTAAATTTGTTAAATTTTCTGGTATTTTTTTTTGCACCAAATAATTAGGAATTTCATAAATATAACCATCAATTTTTAGTTTAAGAAAATCTTTGTCACTGTTAATTTCTTTTATGTGTTCATTTAAATTTGTATCATAACCTAACTCTTTAATGAGATTAATTTCAAAAAAAATATATAAAAAAATCCAATTCTCTAAACTTATGGAATTAATTAGTTTTTCAAAAGATTTATAAATCTTTTTATTAGGTTGAGAGTCAGGTAATAAAATATTTAATAAAGAACAAATAGATATTAATGCAGAAGTTCTTTGTTTATCGTTAAAATACATAGGTGAAATAGGTTTAATAAGTTCTGTTTTAAAATATCCAATTCTATTTTCGCTCTTTGAATTGTGAGAAACAAATAATTTGTTAGAAATCTGTAAGTAATTTTTTATCTTACGTGAAGTACCGCCATATACTATTCCGTCAATCTTTCCTTTTTTTTGAGTAAAAATATTTATAATATTTGCATTTTCTCTAAACTTTCTTTTTGATAATAAATAACATTCATCTTCCCAAATCATATGTTTAAAATTTTTAATAATTTAGCTGCTGCATTTTGTTGTGCATTTTTTTTTGAAGAGCCAACACCAATAATTTTTTTTGAATTAGGTATTTGAACTTCTGTTTTGAATAACGGTCTATGTTGTGGACCAGTTTTTTTAAAGAAGACATATTTTGGAAGTTCCTTAAATTTTTTTAAACTAAACTCTTGAAGTTTGGTTTTTGAGTCTATTAAGGTAACAGTAGATTTAAGCAAGAATTCATCCCACAGATTAAGAATAAATTTTTCAACAGATTTTAAACCTCCATCTAAATAGATTGCTCCAACTATAGCCTCTAAACAATCACTACTGATTTTGTCTGCTGATCTTTCAAGTTTTTTATGAGAAGATCCTAATAGAATAAATTTTTTTAAATTAATTTTTTTAGCAATAAGTGAGCATGTTTTTTTATTTACCAAATTAGCAAATTTTTTATCAATAATTCCCTCTTTCTCGTCTGGGAATTTATCTAAAAGTTTTTCAGAAATAACTAAACCTAATACTCTATCACCTAAAAACTCTAATTTTTCATTGTTAACATTATTATTATAACTTTTATGTGTTAACGCCTTTTCTAATAAAGAAGATTTTTTAAAGTTGTATTTTATTATTTTTTCAAGTTCTTTTATTTTCTTATCCATTATAAGCCTTTGAATGTTCTTTTAAATCTAAATGATTTATTTATATTCCAAAATTTTAATAAACTACTTATGTTCGTGTCGTTCGAAAAAAATATTATTTTAGCTTCTCCTACTAAATTTAAGTTATTAACATATCCAACACTGTCAAGGTATCTGCTATCTTTTGAGCAATCTCGATTATCGCCTAATAAAAAATAATGATTTTTGGGGACCTTGAAAATTTTAGAGTTTTGTAATGAACCTTTTTTTTTATAGGCAACTTTATGTTGCAGTCCATTTGGTAATGTTTCAATATAAGTATTAGTTTCTAATAAAAAATTTCCACATCTTATAATATTTTTACTTTTAATTTTTTTTCTTAAAATTTTTTTTTTATTAATGAATATATCACCCTCTATAAATTGAATTGTGTCACCTGGCATTCCAATTAATCTTTTAATATAGTCTGTTCTATTGTCTGCAGGTGTTTTAAAAACTACTAAATCACCTCTCTCAGGTTGTTTTGAAAAAAAACGTTTATTAGAAATATTTGGGCTAAATGGAAATGAATGTTTGCTATAACCATAAACATATTTTGAAACAAAAATACGATCTCCAACTAATAAAGTGGGTTCCATAGATGAAGATGGAATATAAAAAGGTTGAAATAGAAGCGATCTAATTAAAACTGCAATAATTAATGCTCCTATTAAAGTTTTTACATTGTCATATATAGTATAAAAAATTTTTTTAAAGTTCATAATGATATAGTCACAAAAGCAACTGCATATTTTTTTTCATCTGATAAAGATAATGAAATTTTTGATTTTTTTCTTTTAAATTTTTTAGCAAGAATTTTTTTAGTTTGACCAATAATGTTGATATAAGGTTTGCCTGATTTTTTATTTAAAATAACTATCTCATTAAAATTTATTCCATTTGCAATACCTGTTCCTAAAGCTTTTGAGAACGCCTCTTTTGCAGCAAACCTTTTAGCATAACAATTAATGCTATTTTTAATTTTTTTGCACTTTGAAATTTCTTTTTCATTAAAGATGCGATTAACAAAATTTTTATTTTTTAAAGAACTTTTTATCCTATCTATGCTCACAATGTCGGTACCAATACCAAAAATATTCATGATTTTAAAATTCTCTTAAATTTTTTAATTATTGATGGCATTCCCTCAAATATTGACTCACCAATTAAAAAATGACCAATATTAAATTCCTGTATATCTTTTATCTTGGATAATATTCTTGCAGATGAATAGGTTAATCCATGACCAGCATGAACTTCTAATCCTAATTTTTTACCTTTTTGAACTGCTCTCTTAATTTTTTTAAGTTCATTGTTATAGTTTTTTTTTTTTTTTATAAGATTGCAAAGTTTACCTGTGTGTATTTCTACACAATCAGCATTTAATTTCTTAGCTCTATCTAAATCTTTTAAACTTGGTTCTATAAATAGGCTTATACGAGATTTGTTTTGCTTTAATTTTTTAATTAATATTCTTAAAAAATTTTTGTTATGATCTAAATTAAGCCCTCCTTCTGTGGTTATTTCTTTCCTTTTTTCAGGAACAATACAAATAAAGGGCGGTTTACTTCTTAATGCTATTTTTAACATCTCTTTTGTAGCTGCTATTTCTAGATTTAGAGGAATCGTTAATTTCTTGATAATTTTTTTTAAATCGAATTCATTAATATGTCTTCTATCCTCTCTCAAATGAATAGTAACGGAGTCTGCTCCATTTTTTTCGGCTAATAATGCAGCTCTTAATGGACTTGGGTAGGACTCTCCCCTAGCATTTCTTACAGTTGCAACATGATCTATATTTACACCCAACCTTATTCTTTTCATTAAAGATTTCTGCTTCCAGGTTTGACTGCTTCTATGGATAATAATTCTTTAGGTAAATTGTCTTTATTATAGGTTGGAATATTAAGTTCTACTTGAGAAACAATTTTTCCTTTAATTTCTGATTTACCATTAGATCTATCAATGATGCAAGCATAACCAATTATACTTGCATTATTTGCAATTACTAATTTTGAACATTCCATGCTAGATTTGCCAGTAGTAATCACATCTTCAACAATTAAAACCTTATCGCCTTCTTTAATTTTAAAGTCCCTTCTTAACTTAAATTCACCACTTACTCTCTCAGAAAATATAGTTTGTTTATCTAAAATTTTACCCAATTCATAACCAATAATAATACCTCCCATTGCTGGAGATAAAATCAAATCAAAGTCATTGAATTCATTTTGAATTTTGCTTGCAAGTGACTCACATATTTTGAATGCTTGATTTGGTTTACTCATTAATTGTGCACATTGAATATATTTTGGGCTATGTAAACCTGATGAAAGTATAAAATGACCTTCGATTAAAGCGTTAGTTTCTTTTAAAATTTTCAAAGATTCTTTTAATGAAAGCATTTTTTTTCTGTTTGTGTCGAATTATTTTAAATCTTAAATTACTTTGCTTTATTTGACTTATCAAGTTTGTAAAATTTTTCAAATCTTTAATTTGTAGATCGATTGAAAAAGTAAGATGTTCTTTTTTTCTCTTGATTATTTCTAAATTTACGATATTTCCCTTGTTCAATCCTATAAGAGAAGTAATATGACCAAGAACGCCAGGTTTATGTGGCAAATCAACCTCTATTGTGCTTGAGTAACTTTTTTCAATAATATTTGAATTTTCTGTCGATTTATCTTGCCAATATCTACGAATAGCAGAACGAGCTTTACCTGTTGCGGAAGAAGATAACCAATGTAAGGATGGTGATGCATTCTTAGAAGTTTCTATATTTACAAGGTCTCCATTCTTCAAAATAGTTTGTAATGTAGAATGTTGACCATTAACTGTACAGCCAATGGCGCTGTTACCTATTTTTGTATGAACAGCATAAGCAAAATCTATCGGGGTTGCTTTTTGGGGTAATTTGATTACCGCTCCTTTTGGTGTGAAGCAAAAAACATTTTCCTGAAACATTTGTAACTTTGTAAACTCGTAATAATGCTCAGGACTTGTGCCAGCTTCTATAATTTCAACTAAATCTCTTAACCAATCATATTCTTTCCAAGAAAGTTCAGAAAATTTCTCTGATGATTTATATTTCCAATGAGAAGCTATTCCTCTTTGTGCAAACTCATGCATTTCGTGTGTTCTAATTTGTATTTCAATTCTATTTTTTTTTGGACCAATTACAGCAGTATGAATAGATTTATAATTATTAATTTTTGGTGTTGAAATATAATCTTTAAATTTACCGGGAATTGTTGAAAATCTGCTATGAAAAATCCCAAGTGTTTTATAACAGTCTTCTATATTTTTTACTATGACTCTAAAACCAATTATATCAGTAAGTTGTTCTAGGGATATTTTTTTATTTTGAATTTTTCTCCAAATAGAGAATGGAGTTTTTTCTCGACCAGTTATTGTGGCTGTGATGCCATTTTCTCTTAATAATTCAATTAATTCTTGTGATATTAATTTAAAAGTATCTTCTGTGTTGTTTTTTATAAAATTTAATCTTTCTATAATTAAATCTCTCGCTGGTTTGTTTAAGACAGAAAAAGATAGATCTTCAAGTTCATCACGAATTCTATTCATTCCCATTCTATCAGCTAATGGAGCGTAGATTTCCATTGTCTCCTTAGCCTTTCTTATGATCTTATCTTTATCTTTTACGAATTGGATAGTTCGCATATTATG
>Ga0213866_10000642_pt1 | contig 27429 bp, 21 predicted proteins | sample PICome_11_FD_160079 | JGI IMG/M metagenome (GOLD analysis project Ga0213866, IMG submission 160079) | Coastal seawater microbial communities near Pivers Island, North Carolina, United States - PICO284 | ecosystem: Environmental > Aquatic > Marine > Coastal | place: USA: North Carolina... | reverse complement strand
TGACCACGTCGGGGTTCGACTCGCGGAAGTGTTTGTCCAGCCCCCAGACGCTCAGCTCGTCCGGCCGCTTGCCCGTCAGCATGCTGGCCCGCGACGGGTTGCACACCGCGATCTGCACGTACGAGCGATCGAAGTAACAGCCCATCGATGCGAGTCGATCAATATTCGGGCTGATGATGTGCTCACAGCCATAGCAACCCAGCTCGGGCCGAAGGTCGTCTGTAAAGATGAACAGGACGTTGGGCTTGGCTTGCGGCATCAACGCATTATGCCGTGACGGGCTCGGCCGTGGTGGGGGAGGCGAGGCGTTTGGTGCTGCCGCGCTCCTTGATCCACTTGCTCAATACCTCACGTTTGCCCGCCCAGCCGCTTGCGGTGCGCTGCTTGAGGAACACCGCATAGAGCTGGTCGAGCGCGAAGCTCAGCGAACCAATGAGGGCCAGGCGTTGCTCGATGATTTCACGCGGGGTCTGCGCTTCGGTGATGTCGGGCAGCAGGGCGGCGCCGACGTTGAGCGTGTCGCCGCCGAGCGTGAGGTCCCACTGGTGCTCGCCGTCGGAGAGGATCAGCCCGAGTTTGCGCGGCCACTTGCCGGTCTTCAAAGCGTCGTCGGATTCAAGCAGCGACGTCGGCTTGTCGCATCGCACCGTCACCTTGCCGCCGATCTCCCAGGCGCAGTCCATGTCCAGCTGTCGGGTGATGGTGACGAACAGATCGCCCGCTTTTTCGCTTTCGATCACGCCCTCCTGCGATTCACACGCCCACCACAGCCAGGTCAGCCACTCGTTGCCGACGAAGTCTTTCAGATCGATTGACTTGGTCACCCACGGACAGATGGGGGTGTGCCGGTCGCGCGGCGCGGCATCATCATCGTGATGCCCGGCATCGACCGGTGGCTTGGTGAACGGCGAGGGCAGCAGGTCTTCATAGTCACGCGAGCGCCCGGTCACGCTGAGGTGGTTGCCCGCCTCCGTGCCCGCGGTCATGGGGGTCAGCTCAGCGGCGAAGGTCTTGCGGAACAGGCGGACGAGCTGCTCGACCACGCTGCTGCTCGCGTTGGCGCAAAGCACCACGCCCTGGCTGAAGTCCCAGACGACCTGTACCGACCGGCTCTTTCGGAAACGCCCGGCGGCGAGGTCTTCCTGCACCTGTCGGCCGGCGAGGTCTTTGGCTTCGCGCTTCTCCGCCTTGGACGCAAACCCGGTCGGGCTCGCGCTCGCTGCCGCCTGCTCGTTCATCTTCTGGTACGCCTTCTTCACTTCGCCTGGCACCTTGTGCGTGTCCAGCCGAAGGGCGAACATCGCGAACGGGCCGAACGACACCTTGTCGTAGGAGAACGCGGTGTCCATGAGGTGCTCGGCGGTGACCCAGCCGGCCTCGACCTCGTCGGGCGCGCCGATCTCGGTCTCGCGGAAGTGGTGCTCGTGCAGCAGGTCTAGGAAGGTCTCGTCGACGCTGGCGGGGGCGTCGCCCTGAACACGGAAACGGCAATACGACACTCGGCCGGAGGTAAAAGGCATGGCGGCTCAGGGAATAGGGAGTCGGCAATAGGGAGTCGGGCGATCCTTCTCCGAGCGCCAATCGTAGCCCTTGGCAGCGATTAGAAACCTTCGCGCCAAAGACTCCACAGCGCAACCGACAGGTTTACGGGTTTGATTGCGCAGCTTGCCCAGACTCGCGCGGCAGCAGTTCCACCACGATACGCCCGACGATGAACACGCCGAAGAGGTAGGGCAGCTTGCCTGTTTCGCCAATTGTGAAACCGACCCAGCCGAGCGCCAGCGACAAACCGCAGCAGATCGCGTAGGTGAGGTTGCGCAGCTCGTTACTCAGGCCCGACAACTGCCCGCGGATCGGGCGGATCATGATCAGCCAGACGTAGCCCGGCAGGACGGTGCCGTAGAACAGCAGGAACCCGCGGTAGACCGCCTCGCCCCAACTCAGCCCGCCGGTGATCGGGTGATCGGGCAGGACGCTGATCCTTGCGAAGAGCCCGAGCAGGATCGCGATGCCACCGGCCGTGACCAGCCAGGGGATGTTTGCCTTGCGGTCTTCCATCATCTCGCGGACGTGAACTGTGACGGTGAAGGCAGCCTGCAGCGTGAGATGGATCGCGAGGATGACGAGCCAGGCACCGGTGAGCTCGGCGTCCGCATCGCCTTGAATAAAGGGCAACAGCTTTGCGCCGTAGCAGATCGAGAACACGATCATCGAGCAGAACACGATGCCGAAGCCGAAGAAGAACGCGCCGACCCCCGTGCCAGGCGACGTGTTGATCCGCGCCCGGTGGAACGTAAGATCCAGGTACGGGCACAGGGCAAAGCCAAACAGCGCACAGGGCGCGAACCAGAGCAGGTCGGTCTTGGTCAGCCGGTTGACGCCTTCGGTCGGCCAGGCCCAGTCCGCCAGCGTCCAAGCCCCGGGGAGCTGGGTCGCGTAGCTGAAGCAGCCCCACGAAACGATTGCGACGCCCGCCGCGACGTACAGCATCGCGATGCTGCGATTGCGGAAGCCCAGCGAAGCGCAGAGCCCGATGGCGACAACGAGGATGGGGACAGCGGCGTGGCCGAAGAGTTTGCTCAGCAGCCAGGCGACGACGAACAGGTGGTACGCAACCGTGATCACGGAGAACTGTTGGCAGGCCAGCCGGTGTTTTTGGACGATGTTGACCGACCACTGCGGCTTAAGCAGCACCAGCCCCATGAGTGCCGCGCCGATTACGTTGGGCACAGCAAAGGCGATCCAGCCGAACAACCCGTAGTCCCGCAGCAGCAGGGCGGGCAGCACCATGCCGATCACCCAGGTCCACGAACAGCCCAGGAACGCGCCCCAGAGCACCGCGGCCCAGGGCCCACGCGTCAGCGCCTCGCCCGGTTCAGGTTGAATGGGGTAGTGATCGTTCGCCACGATCGGGTGATTGTAGCGGAGCAGCGGTCAACGGCGGGGCGAGCCCGCCGGCAAACGCGCGAGATTAAACAAAGAATCAGTACTGCCTCACGCCCCCGATGCAGACGCCCTGGATCTGGAGTTGTTCTTTCTTGACGACGATGGGCTGGTAGTTGTCGTTGGCGGGGACGAGGTGGACGGTGCCGTCGCTCTTGGGCTCGTAGTACTTGAGCGTGGCTTCGTCGTTGTCGACAAGGGCGACGACGATGTCGCCGCGGCGGGCGGCGTTGCGCTGCTCGCAGATGACGAAGTCGCCGTCGGCGATGTGGCAGTCGATCATGGAGTCGCCGCGGACCTTGAGGACGAATTTGTTGGCGGCGTTGGAGCCGGGCGGGGAGAAGACCTGTTCGAGGTCTAAATGCTCGCGTGTTTCGACGGCTTCGATGGGCGAGCCGGCGGCGATGGAGCCGACCAGGGGCAGACGGGTGTTGCGTTGTTCGTCGGGGAGTTCGAGGTCAGGCGACAGCTCCAAAGAGCGCGCCTTGTTCGCATCGCGTGTCAGGCAGCCCTTTTTGATGAGTGCTTCGACGTGCTCGAAGACCGTGACTTTTGAGACGCCTAAGGCTTCGCCGAGCTCTTGCATCGTCGGCGAATAGCCGCGCGATAGCCGGATGTCGCGAATCAGCGTCAAAATTTTCATTTGCTTGGGAGTGAGGTTGGGGCTGGTCATCGCTGACGCTCCTCTCGGGGTTGGGTTGTGCGTCGGCGGCCGTGCCGACGGGGGTTGCGAAGGTGTAGTCGGGGGCCGGCGTGGGCAGGTCCATGGTTCCGCCGTTCCAGCGGATGACGCGGACGGGGGCTGGGCTGGACTGGGCGGCAAGTGCGTCCGCCGGTGAAGGGGTTTCCGCCAAGTTGTCCGCCAAGTTGTCCGCCAAGGCCTGTGCCACGGTCTCTTCCATGATTTCTGTCACGACTTCGGCCAAGGCCATCTGCAAGGCCGTGATCGCGACCGGCGGTTGAGCCTGGGCGAGGTCGGCCTCGGTGACGGTCTGGATCGCGGCGAGGCGGTCCAATTCGTCTTGCTGGCCGGTCAGCCAATGGTCGATGGCCTGGAGCATGGCGAGTTGCTGCTTGAGGTCGGGCAACGTGGTCTTGGCGCTGGGCCCGGACATGGCGTAGGTCGCGGGCAGGGCGGGGCTTTCCGTGTGCTCGTAGTGGTCGGCGGCGACACGGGGTGCGGACTTCTTCTGCTTATTGCGTCGTCCGGGCAGCCAGCCCCAGGCGGCGGAATTGCCGGAGGATTCGGCGTCGCGGTCGTGGCCGGTGGTTTGTTGGGTCCGGGACTTGATAAGGCCTTCGCCTTTGACATCGTATCGGGTGACGTAGTCGCCGCCGGGGCCAATCATCATGAGGGGTGCTGTCATCGGAGTGCTCCCTTTTTGGGCTTTCGCCCCTTCTTGGGGTGTCTGGCCGGTTGATCCCCTACATGTTGGGGTTTGCCGACCGGGTTCCGACTCCTTATCGCCGTAGGGGATTCGGGGTCTTGAATCCACATCGGCACACTTGTTCGGTACACGTTAACCGAACGGTGCCCAAACGTCAAGTCCTGATTCGCGGGATTGATCGCCGGGCTTTTATCGGGGCGTCGCGGTTGTTCGGGACCCGATCGGTAGAACGCCAGGCCCGCTTATCGGGCGCGGCCGTGGATCGGTTGGGCTCGATCGACCGGCTGACCCCCGTATTTTGTGGTAGATAGTTAGCTGGCGCTGGGTGCCAACCTTCTTGGAGATCGCATCATGGGTCCTGTTAACCGTCGTACATTGCTGCAGACCGCTTTGGCCGGGGCGGTTGTGGGAGCCCTGGGGTCGGTCCTGCCCGGGTGCGGGTCAGTGACGCGGTGCCAGGGCTCCGCCGCGGGCCGGCTGAAGATCAAGCAGGTCCCCGCGAACTGGTGCTTCACCGGCAAGGCGGGCTCGGACCCGTGGACCCTGACCGAGCTACTCGACAACACCGAAAAGCTCGGTCTGCCCGGCGTTGAACTCCTCAAGCCTGATCAGTGGTACCTGCTCAAAGAGCGTGGCATGGTCTGCGCCGCAACGCCATCACACGGCTTCACCAACGGGATGAACAACCCGGGCTTCCACGAAGAGAATATCGCCAAGCTCAAGACCGCGATCAAGGCTTCCGCCGACGCGGACTTCCCGAATGTCATGACGTTCACCGGCATGGCCGACACGTCCAAGCATGCCAAAGGCAGCAAGGTCACGGCGGACGAAGGCATGGCCAACTGTATCGCGGGCTACAAGCAGGTCGCGCCGTACGCGGCCGATCTGGGCGTGTCGATGGTGCTCGAACCGCTCAACTCCCGCGCGACCGAAAACATGAAGGGCCACCCCGGCTACCAGGGCGACCACGTCGACTACTGCGCGAAGATTGTCCGCGAGGTCGACTCGCCGGGCTTGAAGCTGCTCTTCGATGTCTACCACGTGCAGATCATGGACGGCGACTTGGTCCGGCGTATCCACGAGAACAAGGACATCATCGGCCACGTGCAGATCGCTGGGAATCCCGGGCGTGGGCCTCTTGGGCCAGGTCAGGAAATCAACTACCGCGCGGTGATGCAGGCTTTTATCGATATCGGTTACGAAGGCTACGTCGGGCACGAGTGGATCCCGACGGGCGACCCCTATGAACAACTCAAACAGGCTGTGGAGATCTGCGATGTTTAAAACGCTTTCGATTCTATTGGTCGCGCTTTGCTGCGTGATTCAGCTTGGCTGCTCCTCTTCGACCCGCTGCAGTTCGGGCGGCGTCGAGGCGAGTCAGCCCAACATCATCTTCATCCTGTCCGACGATGTGGGCTGGAACGAGCCGAGCTTCAACGGCGGCGAAGCATCGATCACGCCCCACCTCGGGCAGTTTGCCAAGCAGGGCGTCAAGCTCACGCAGTTCTACACCCACGCGGTGTGTTCGCCGACGCGTGCGGCCTTTATGACCGGGCGTTATTCGTTCCGCACGTGGATGGATTGGCGCAGCGAGGATTTCGGCAAGCCGACGTATTTGAAGACGCTGGGCATGGAGCTGGCAACGAATGAACGCGGCGAGAAGACCCGGCGGATCTTCGGGATGGACACCGAGGAACGCACGATCGCCGAGGCCCTGCGCGATGCCGGCTATACCACCGCGCTCATGGGCAAGTGGCACCTTGGCGAGTGGTACGACGAGCACCTGCCGATGGGCCAGGGCTTTGATCATCAGTACGGGCATTACGGCTGGGGCATCGATTACACCAACTACACGATCCACCACAACGCCCCGGCAACGTTCGCGGTATACGACTGGCACCGCGACCAGCAGCCGGTCTTCGAGGGCGGGTACGCGACGGACCTGATCGCCAACGAGGTCGTGCGTCACATCTCGGACCACAAGAAGAAAGAACAGGCGACAGGCAAACGCAAGCCGTTCTTCTATTACGTACCGTTCAACGCGATCCATGGGCCGCTCGAATCGATCCCGCGGTATGTCGACACGCTCGGCAAGCGTATGGCGGCGCTCAAGTGCTTTGACGACGCGGTCGGCCGAATCGTCGGCGCGGTCGATCAGCACGGCTACGGCGAGGACACACTGATTGTCTTCTGCAACGACAACGGCGGGCTGCGCCCCGACCAGAGCGCGCCGTACCGCGGGACGAAGAACACGAATTACGAGGGCGGCGTCCGCGTGCCGTGCGTGCTGCGATGGACCGGCAAGCTCGATGCGGACAGCGCTAACGACGAGATGATTTTCATCGGCGACTTCTACAACACCTTCATCACCCTCGGCGGGGCCGACCCGAAGCAGGACCGCCCGGTCGATGGCCTGGATATGACCGACACGATCTTCGCCGGCTCGCCCAGCCCGCGTGACGAGATTATCTTCGACGTTGCTGGGTGCGCCCGGCTGCCCGCGATCCGCAAGGGCGATCTGAAGCTTACGGGTAAAGAGCTGTACAACATCAAGGAGGATCCCTATGAGAAGAAGGATCTTGCGAAGGACTACCCGGAGATTGTGGCCGCGTTGACCAAGCGATTGGAGCAGGCCGCGAAAGAGCGGCCGCCGCTGCCGCGGATGGACCTGCTGATGACGCCGGCCCTGCCGTGGGTCTACGGCGAGAAGGAGCACGCCAACGCACCCGACTGGGTCAAAACACACGTCGAAGCGGTGCGTGCCACCCAGCCCAAGGAATGGGCAGAAGGCGAAACGCCCTGGCCCCAGGCACCCAAGGACGGCAAGATCATCTACACCGGCGACGGGCGGTAGGGCGGCTGCGTTTACGCGTGCCAAGCGGCCCAGTAGGCCTGCATCCGGTTCATGAACGCGGCAGGGGTCTCGGCCAACGCGGTCTCGAGGTCGGTCTCGAACGCCTCGGCGGCGCGTTTGGCTAGCGGACGCGCTTTGGGCAGGGCCTTGGTCGAGCCGGTCAGTTCTTTCCGCAGCGACAGGTCCAGCGCGTCATTGAGCAGCATCTCGTCGAGCGCCTCGGCGGCGCGCGTGATGAGCTTGCGCTGGGCTTTGATCATCTGCGGGCAGGCCTTGCCCATCACGCCGAGCTGGTCGGCCAGTAGGGGCAGGGTCTCGTGGAGCCCGGCGAGTGTTTCGCTGGAAACGGGTTGGTGGGCGAGCTTGCGGGCCTTTAAATAGGTTCGGCGGAGGCCGCGGGGCGGGGCATCACTGGGGATCGCATCGATCTGCCATTCGCCTGCGTGCCCGCGCAGCTCGGCCATGTCGGCGACCAGGCGGTAGATCGCGGGGTTGAAGTTCCCGGCCTTCGAGTTCATCGCGGCGCCGCTACGGGACTTGCCCGGCAAGCGCTTCCGCACGGCCTTCACCGCGCCGGCCAGCGCCGGATCGGAGGGCGACTTCTTGTATCGTCGGTCGAGCAGCTCGCGCAGCCGCACGGGTTGGGTCAACGCGTCGAGCCCGTCGTTTAAGCGCCCTACGATCGCGCGGTCCCGACGGACGGCACGGCGGGGCAGCTCCGGCTCGATCAGGGCGAGCACTGCGCCCATCCCACGCATCGCTGCGGCGGCGCCCTGGGCCTGGCCGGCCTGTCGGGTCAGGGACCGGATCGCGGTCTCGATCTGTGCACAGGCCAGGCGTTTGAGCCCCGGGCCCAGTGGTTCTTGTCGTCGCAGGGTGCTCATAGGTTTTGATCGCGCCAGCTAAAGTAAAAATCGGGACAGCAATCATAGCTTGCGCCGCGGTCCGTATCGGGTCGAAGCCCGATTTCTAACACGCACAACAAGGCTGCTGGTTGACCGGGGGCTCAGTTGAACGGCAAATCGATGCTGAAGCTGATCAACTGGCTCTCGTCGCCCTCTTCCTCGAGGATGGGGAAGCCGAAGTCTATGGCGATCGGGGCCTGGCCGAAGAACGGGATCTGCAGGCGGATGCCCGTGCCCACTGAGACACGCCACTGGTCGACGCCGAACTCGTCCTGCACGGTGCCCTGATCGGTAAAGACGGCCCAACGGATGAACTGGGAGTAGACGGGGAACTCGTATTGCACGCGGGTGAGCAGTTGGAACTGGCCGCCAACCGGGTCGTCGCCGAGCAAGAGCGTGTCGTTGCGGACACCCCGTGGGCCGACGCCACGGAAGCCGAAGCCGCGGAAGTCTCGGCCGCCGGCGTAGAAGCGCTCAAACAGCGGGACGTCGCTGCTGTCTTGCGGGATGTAGCCCGCGTCGACTTTGAGCGAGAGGATCGTCTTGCGGCCCAAGAAGTCCTTGTCCAGCGTCCAGAACTGGTCGTAGCCCATGGCGAACCGGGTGAAGTCGTAGTCTCCGCCCAGCGCGCCGTACTGGTTCAGGCCCAGGCTCAGCCGAGAGCCTCGGCCCGGGGTGATGTTCGAGTCGGTGGTCGAACGCGTCAGGCTAAAGCCCAGCGAGCTGAGGTCGCTCTGTCCCGCGACGGCGAAGACATCGACCGGGGCGTCGGTCTCGATGTCGCCGATGTCGACCTGCTCGAAACGGAAACGGACGCTGCCCGTCCACGCGTCGCCCAGCCGTCGGCCCAGGCCCGTGCGGATGCCCACGCGGCCTTCATCGAAGTCTTCACGCACTGCGTCAAACGCGGACAGTGCGATGTCGAAGAAGTAGTCGGATTCGAAGAGGTAGGGCTCGCGGAAGCTGATCGCGTAGTTGCTCACGTCGTTGCCCGGCGCGAGCGTGATATTGAACGTCTGGCCCGCGCCCAGGAACGCCCGCTGGGCCAGGAACTCGTCCATGCTCTCGGGCCAGTCGGTGATATCGAAGTTGCGCTGCTCCAGCGAGATCGCGCCGAAGACGCCCGAGTCCGAGCTCAGGCCCGCACCGATGCTGAACGAACCGGTGTTCTTTTCTTCCGCATCGATCAGGAAGCTGCGGTACAGGTCGTCTTCGTCACCCAGGGCAGTGATCGTGCCGTTGGAGAACCAGGTACTCTCGCGGACGAGGTTGCGCGTCTGGTCCAGGCCACGCAGGTTCACCGGCCGACCGGGTTCGAGCCCACGGACCCGACGCAGCAGCACCTTCTGATCGGTCCGGGTCAACCCGATGATGACCACGTCGTCCACGATCGTCGGGCCGGTGCCTTCTTCGATCTCGACGACGACATCGACCTTTGGTTCGTTGGGATCGAAGACGCGGTTGATCGCGACCTGCGTGTTGATAAAGCCGATCTCGCCGTACCACAGCCGTACCGCTTCACGCGACGACGCCAACCGATCGTCGGAGTAGATGCCGCCCTGAACCAGGTCTAGCACGTAGCTGATCTGCTCCTTGGACATGAGCTGGTCTTCGTTCGGTGCCCCCTCGTTGGTGAAGCGCACCTTAATGTCGCGGACGGTGTGCTGCTTGCCCTCGTTGATTTCGAAAGTAACCACCGCGCGGTTCTGCCTCGGCGAGAGGTCGATGCGGCGTCCAACCTGGGCGTTGAGGTAGCCGCGGTCCTGGTAGTACTTGCGCAGCGCCGCGACGTCGATGTCCAACTGCGTGCGGTCCATGAACCCGGCGATGAACGGCCAGAGGTAGGTCTCCGTCCCGACCTGGCTGGCCAGCCGGTCGTCATCGATCGCCCGGTTGCCTTCGTAACGCAGCTCGATGACGCGGACGCGTGGGCCTTCGGTGATCTGGTAGATCAGCTCACGTTTTTCCTTGAGCGCCTTCTCGTCGTAGGTGACCGAGGCGGCGAAGTGCCCCTTCTGTGCGTAGGCCGTCTCCATCGCGCGTGCGCCGCGGTCGATCAGTGACTTGTCGATCGGGTCGCCTGGCACGAGCAGGACCTGGGTTAGCAGCTCTTCGGCGGTGAAGCGCTTGGCCCCGACGAAGCGCATGGCCAGGAGCGTGGACTGCTCGGTGACGTTGAAGATGACGTTGATCGAGCCGTCGCCGTTGTCTTCGATCTTGGTGACGACGGTGTCGAACCGGCCCAGGAAGGTCAGGCGGGTGATGTCCTCGCTGGCGGTCGCGGCGCGGTAGGGCTTGCCGACCTCGGTGCGGAGGGTGTTGCGGACAAGCTGCTCGGGGGTGTTTTCCAGGCCGACGACCCGGACTTCACGGACGAGCCGGCCCTCGGGGTCGATGGCCTGCGCGTGGGCGGGTGCGAGCCATGCCAGGCCGATAAGCGACACGGTGATCAGGATGGCGAGCCGGGTTAGGGCGTGGCGGGCCGGTGGCAAACAGGTGCTCCTTTTGGGAATGAGCGGAGTTTAGCCGATCGTGCGCGTTGTGATCGTGCGGATTGACGCCGCAGACGTACTTACTTGCTGGTGGGGGTTGGCCGATCTAAACTAAAGTGCTCTGGACGGGTGATGTTTCTCGTTTTGAGCCCGCGGTGAACGCCGCACGCTCAGGCGACGAGGAATCACGATCGCCCTTCAGAAGGAGTGTGCAGCCCCCGGCCGACCGCCGGCGCCGCGCCGTCCCCCGACGCGACCCGAGGTGACCTAAATGACCGCGACCAATGCCAGCCCGTCCGACGCCCCCGCTGCCAAGGGTGGCCGGCCGTCCGACCAGCTCTCCGACGACCAGCTCGTCAAGATGCTCTACGACATGATGCTGATCCGCCGCTTCGAGGAGCGGACGATGCAGGCCTACCAGCAGGCCAAGATCGGTGGCTTCTGCCACATCTACATCGGTCAGGAGGCCGTCGCCGTCGGCTCCATCAGCTCCCTCAAGGACGACGACCCCATCGTCGGTGCCTACCGCGACCACGGCTTCGCGCTCGCTCGTGGCATGCACCCCAACTACTGCATGGCCGAGATGTACGGCAAGGCCACCGGCTGTGCCAAGGGTAAGGGCGGGTCGATGCACATGTTCGACCGCGAACGGCACATGTACGGCGGCCACGCCATCGTCGGCGGACAATGCCCGCTGGGTGCCGGCCTGGGCTTCTCGATCCAGTACGAAGAAAAAGACAATGTTGCGCTGTGCTACCTCGGCGACGGGGCGCTCAACCAGGGCGGCTTCTTCGAGGCGATGAACCTCGCGGCCATCTGGAACCTGCCGACCATCTTCGTTCTCGAAAACAACAACTACTCGATGGGCACGCACATCAGCCGTGGCACCGCGATGGCCAACGACCTGGCCGCCAAGGCCGAGGCCTTCGGTATGCGTTACGCAGAGTGCGATGGGCTGGACGTCCTGGACGTCTACAACTGCTTCTCCGAGCAGGTGGCCATGACCCGCAACGCCAAGAACCCGCAGTGGAAGCGTGGCGACTGGGACCAGATCGCCTACTCCCGCGAGGGGTCCAACCCCGGCCCGGCGTTCATCAACGTCAAGACCTACCGCTACCAGGGCCACTCGATGTCCGACCCGCAGAAGTACCGCAGCAAGGACGAAGTCGGCGAGTACAAGGATCGCGACCCCATCAACATCCTCGTCAACCAGCTCATCGAGTCGGGCAAGGCCACTCAGGAGCAGTGCACCGAGCTGGACAACAAGGCCAAGCAGGTCAGCAAAGACGCGATCAAGCACGCCGAAGAGGCCCCGGAGATGCCGGTCGACGAGATGTTCACCGATGTGTACGCCAACCCGTTTGGCCCCTATATCAAGGGCGGGCTGCCGAACATTATTACGAACGAAAACAACGGCGAATAAGCCCGGGAGGGCGAGGCTCCTGCCGAGCCGATAGTCCTCTCCAGTTCGCGGCTCGGCAGGAGCCTTGCCCTCCCAGAATACTTAACACACAAGATCCAGAACAATGGTTGCAACAGAAGGACGATCCATCCAGTACCGCGAAGCGCTCCGTGAGGCCATGGAAGAAGAGATGCGCATCGACGAGCGCATCTTCCTCATGGGCGAAGAAGTCGGCGAGTACAACGGCGCCTACAAGGTCAGCCAGGGTATGCTCGAAGAGTTCGGGCCCCGCCGCATCGTTGACTCGCCGATCAGCGAGACGGGCTTTGCCGGCCTGGGCGTCGGCGCGGCGATGTACGGGCTGCGACCCATCATCGAGTTTATGAGCTGGTCTTTCTGCCTCGTCTCCGCCGACCAGATCATCAACAACGCTCCCAAGATGCTTTATATGTCTGGCGGCCAGTTCGGCTGCCCGGCCGTCTTCCGCGGTAACAACGGCGCAGGCGGACAGCTCGGCTCGACCCACTCCTGGTCGGTCGAATCCCTCTTTAGCTCAGTCCCGGGCCTGAAGCTTGCCGTTCCTTCGACGCCACGCGACGCGAAAGGTCTACTCAAGGCCGGCATCCGCGACTCCGACCCGTTCTTCAATCTCGAATCCGAACGCATGCTGGGCATGGGCCTGCACGGCGACAAGGACTATTCCCGCTATCTGCACGGCAACAAGTGGGCCCCGCCGGAGAACGACAGCGATTTCGTGATCGAGTTGGGCAAGGCCGACATCAAGAAAGCCGGCACCGACTGCACGATCATCACCGCCGGCCGACCGGTGCACTTCGCCCTCGAGGCGGCCGAGGCTCTAGAAGAAGAAGGCATCGACCTTGAAGTCGTGGATGTGCGGACCTACCGCCCGCTGGACATCGAGACGATCGCCAACAGCGTCCGCAAGACCAACTACGCGGTCGTGGTGGACCAGTCCTGGCCGTTCGCGTCCGTTGGGGCCGAGGTCGCCAGCCAGGTGTACGAGCACTGCTTCGATGACCTGGACAACCAGGTCCTGCGGGTGCACAACGACGACATCCCCGCGCCGTATAACCGCCAACGGGAGCAGGACATGCTCCCGAACGCGAAAAAGATCATCGATGCGGTCCGCGCGGTGACCTACAACGCCTAACCATTCCCCGTTTAGCGGCCGCCTTCAGGCGGCTTTACGCCTCCAAAGTGTGAAGCTGGGCAAATGATGAGGCCTGTGCGGGCAGCATCGGTCATCGGGACTACTGCCAGGTTGACTCCTAAATCAAGCAATAACAATGACTAACGCCTGCTTCCGCGGCCGTTTGTTGTTTTTTCGTTCGATTTTGTTTGACAATGATTTGCTGTATTCGAGGGCCGTGGCATGCTTCCCCATAGCCACCTACCTGTGGCATCTCCCAACGGTTTGGGCAGCACCCGCAAGCTATTGCACTTTGAAAAGGAAACGATCATGGACCTCAAAGCAATCAAGACTCTGACCGCCGTCGCACTGCTCGCCGCAACCACCGCAGCACACGCCGGCACCTCCCCCTTCAGCCTCGTTGGCGGTGCAACCGCCCCCGGCGTCGACGTCTCCCTGACGATCCAGGAATCCGTCGTTCCCGGCTACGACTACGACTTCGTTGTTACCAACAGCTCGCTCATGGGCATCGTCACCGGCGTCTACTTCGAGGTGGACTGGAACCGCATGCTCACCGGTGCTGGTGACTCCAATGGCCCCGCGACACTCCTGCCCGCTTCGCTGAACCCGCAGATCAGTGACTGGAAGGGCTCCAAGGCCTCGCACACCGTCGAGCAGAAACGCGTCCGAAAGTGGCAGAACCGCCGCTATGTCGACTACTACTACGAGAACCTCGACCACGGCATCCAGGTCGCTGACGTCCAGACGTTCTCCTTCACCACCGACACCAGCATCGTCTCACTGGCCGACCTTGAGCGCATCCTCGCATCCGACGGCTACGGCGTTGCGATCCGCATGCAGGGCCTGACCAGCGACGCTCAGGCCTCCGGCTGGGGCGAAGTCGAAGAGATGGAAGAGCAGCAGCAACTGCTCGTCGTCCAGGCCGCCAGCTTCATCACCCAGGACCCTGGTGACAACGACCCCCCGAAGGTCACCGGTGCACCGACCCCGACCGCCGCACTCGCCGGTATCGCCATGCTCGGGTTCGCCGGCTTCCGCCGCCGTCGCCACAAGTAAGCACGAACCACAACCTCAATCGTTTCTAACGAGCCTGGTCATAGTGACCGGGCTCGTTTTTTGTGTACGCATAGCACCAGGCGGGAGCCTGGAGCGTGGATCAACGAGCCTGGGCAATACGTCCCATCGCTTTACGACCGCACGCTCCGGGCTCCCGCCCGGTGCTATCAGCGGCAGCCCGCTGGCGATCGACCTACAATTTACCCTTCGCGTCGCGACGCCCGTCAACGCTCGCCCCAGGCGGATCGTGCTTGAGCACTGGTCCACACGCCGGTATGACGCAGACCCAACCATCCCTCACGGAGACCCACTATGCCCGCCATCGTTGAAATGCCCAAGCTCTCGGACACCATGGAAGAAGGCACCCTGATCAAGTGGGTCGTCAAGGTCGGCGACAGCGTCTCCGCGGGCGACCACCTGGCCGACGTCGAGACCGACAAGGCCACCATGGAACTGCAGGCCTTCGACGACGGCACCGTTGCGAAGCTGGTCCTGGACGAAGGCGCAACCGTGCCCGTCGGCCAAGCGATCATGGTCCTGGCCGAGGACGGCGAGTCCGTCGAAGACGCCGCCAAGGCCGACGTTGGCTCAGCGCCCGCCCCCGCGAAGGAAGAACCGAAAGAAGAACCCAAGGCCCAGGCCGCCCCTACACCTGCGCCGCCCAAGCCCGCACCGATCACCCCCAGCGCCCCGGCCCCCGCGCCCGTCGCTGCCGCCCCCGCTCCCACCGGCGGCAAGGTCAAGATCAGCCCGCTCGCCCGCAAGCTCGCCGAGGAGCACGGCCTGGACCCGGCCCTCATCGCCGGCACCGGGCCCGACGGCCGCATCATCAAACGCGACGTCCTCAAGGCCGTAGAGTCCGGCTCCGCGAAACTCGGCAGCGCATCTGCTGGCGGCGCCGCGCTGGCCGCACCCGCCGCCGTCGCGCTCGAAGCCAAGTCCACCGCCGTGCCCGGCATGCGCAAGACCATCGCCAAGCGGCTGGTCGAGTCCAAGACCACCGTCCCGCACTTCCAAGTCTCCGTCGCCATCAACATGGACCCGCTCATGGAGATGCGCGCGACCCTCAACCAGCGGCTCGCCACCCAGGGCATCAAGCTCTCGGTCAACGACTTCATCACCCGCGCCGTCGCGCTTGCCGCTGTGCAGCACCCGGTCATCAACAGCTCGTGGACCGGCGACACCATCGAGCAGCACGGCACGGTCAACGTCGGCACCGCGATCAGCCTGCCCGAAGAGCGGGGCGGCGGCCTGGTCGTCGCCGTCTGCCGCGACGTGCAGAACAAGTCCATGATGCAGATCAGTGGCGAAGTGAAAGAGCTCGCCAGTGCAGCGCGTGGCCGAGGTCTGTCGCCCGAGCAGATGTCCGACTCGACGATCACGATCTCCAACCTCGGCATGCCGCAGTACGGCGTGACGCAGTTCAACGCGATCGTCAACCCGCCCAACGCCGCCATCGTCGCCGTCGGCGCCGCCATCGAAAAGCCCGTTGTCCGCGAGGTCTACGGCGAGAAGAAGATCGTCATCGGCCACGAGATGAACGCCACGCTCTCCGGCGACCACCGCGTCATCGACGGCGCGAGCGCTGCCGAGTACCTCACCACCTTCCGCAGCCTGCTGGAGAACCCGGTGGGCCTGCTGGTTTAATCCCGCTTGATCACATCGCCGTGTTTGAACCGCCCGTCCGTCTCCTCGATCTTGAACCGTGTCGAGACGACGGAGTGTTTCGCTTTGCCCTTGCGGTACTTGATGTAGGTCGTCGCGATGATCGTGCCGTCGTCCAGCAGTTCGACGCCGGGGTAGCCGCAGTCTCGGCTGGCGTGGCTGTGCAGCAGCTTGATGCGGTACTGGCCGGGCCTGTTCTGTTTGATGTCGTCGTAGGTGCCGACCCAGGCGACGAAGTGGCCCCACGTCGGACTCTTGATCGCCATGTCGCGGAACGCCACGACCAGCCGGCCGTCGGGCAGGTAGCGGCCGATATGCCGGTCGCCGGTCAGGGGCCAGGGCGTGTCCACCGGCTCGCTCCACGTCGCGCCCTCGTCGCTTGAGAACATCATCAGCGACCGGCCCTTGTGCGTGTTCTCGCGCATCAGGCAGCACAACTCATTGCCATCCGGCGAGCGGAACACGAACGGCTCGCACGGGTTCTTCTTGTCGACCTTCGCGACAACCTGCGGGTCCGACCACGTCACGCCGCCGTCCGAAGAGAACGTCTGGAACACGCCCAGCGGCGGCCGGTCCCCTCCCCGGCCGTTGTGGTACATCCCCAGATAGCGCCCGTCCTTGAGCTTGACCACGCTACTGAAGGTCATCACGCAGCGGAATTTTTCGCCCAACGCCGGCATCTCTTCCCACGTCTTGCCGCCGTCCTCGCTGACGATGCGCGGCATCCAGCCGTCCTTCACGCCTTTGGTCCGCGCGCTGTAGACCCACAGCCGCTCTTTGCCGGCCGGGTCAAGCATGCGGTAGATGCTCGGGCAGTTGACGTGCGTCTTGAACGAGGCGGGCAACTGGTCATCCATGCGCGACCAGGTCTTGCCGCCGTCGTCGCTGCGGGCCATGGTGCCGGCCGGGCCGCCGTGGTTGGTGCTCCACACCGCGAAGATCGTTTTGCCGTCGGGCATCAGCAGGGTGGTGGGGTGGCCCTGGTAGGTCTGCTCGGTACCCGCGGCGATGATGACGTGCCGGTCCGTCTCATCGGAGAGGTCGGCGACCGGGAAGCCGGGCCCGTCCACCGCGGTTGTTTCCCGCCACGTGTGTGCGCCGGCGCTGATCGCGGATGAGGCGCGCGTCATCGTGCCGTCCGCGTCGAGCTTCGGGTCCTTGCCGTAGACGCCGTCCTCTTCTTTCTTCGGCAGCGTAGGTTTGCTCTTGCCCGGCTGATCGGTGCAGTACCACCAGTTACGCGCGAAGGTGAACGAGCCGGGGTTGGTGTTGGGCCCGATGTTGACCGTCCGCCGCAGCTCGCTCTGTTTGAAGACGATCAGGTTGTCGGCGAACACGCCGTCCTTGCAGGTGATGAAGTCCTCGCCCGTTGTTTCCTGAAGGATGCGCATCGCCCAGGGGCTGGGGTTGACGATCGTGTTGTGGTGCACGTTGGCACTGTGAACGCCGACGAAGGCGACCGGTGCGCCGGGGCCGACGAAGGTGCAGCCGGCGACCTCGAGATCGCGCGCCTCGGCGTTGTCTTTCGCCTTGAACTTGGGCCGGAAGAACTGTCGGCCGGTCGAGCCGCCGAGGTTGATGTGCCGCATGCCCGCGTTGTTGAATCGGCACTTGAGGATGCGGATGTTGCTCGTGCCGCCCTTGCACTGGATGCCGGTCGCGCCCTGGTTGGTGCGCGAGAGCTGGCAATTGCGGATCACGCCGCGGTGGCAGCCGACCATGTCGATGCCCGACCCACCCTTGCCCCAGTCCGTCACGACGCATTCCTCGATGAGGAAGTCGGTGATGCCCGAGAGCTTGATCCCGTCGTTGTTGCCGCTTGCTTTGACGTCGCGGACGACGAGCCGGCGCAGCGTAATGTGGTGGGTGGGCTTGTCGATCGTGCCGCCGTCGTCGATGTTCAGGTTGTTACCCGTCGCGCCTTCGAGCCGGATATTCTCGAGCACCAGATGCGACGAGCTGCTGATCTGGATGCAGCTGGTCCCGCCGCGGATGGTGGGCATCCTGTCGCCGTCGGTGCCGACAATGGCGATCGGTTTGTCCGCTTCGCCGTGCAGGCCTTTGAATCGCAGCCCGCCCTTGTAGTCCCCCGGCGCGAGCCGGATGGTTGTGCCGGGCTTGGCGCTGTTGACCAGCTCGATCAACTGTTCCCGGCTGTTGGCGGTAACGGTCTGAGCGGGCGCAGCATGAACCAGCCCGCACATCAGCGCGAGCACGCAGGCGGTGTGTCTGACGAGTTTCATATCCATCCTCTTAACGCTGGAGGCGATTATCCGTTTGGAAGGTTGTCGTCGTCCCACCCGAAGAGCTTCTCCGCGTTGCCGCGGTACAGCTTGTAGCGTACGTCGTCGGGCAGGTCGAGCTTTTCGAAGAAGGTGTAGTGCTTGAAAGGCGACTTGTCTTTGTCGAAGGACCACCAGCCTTCGTCGGTGCCGAAGAGAAGCTGGTCCTGGTTGCGGATGATGAATTCATGGGCGAACTTGCGGTCGCGGTTAAGCACGCTCACGACGACATGGCCGGAGGTGTCGGCGTAGAGGTTGGGGTGTTCCTGCAACTGCCGGTCGGCGTCCTTGAGCTGACGCCACCAGTACGCGTGGGCGATGACTTTGCAGTCGGGATACTTGTCGAGCACGTTGTCGACGCGCTTCATGCCTTTTTCGACCATGTTTTTGTTCTGGTCGATGTGGAACATGATCGGCAGGTCGGCCCTCTCGCAGGCCTCGTAGATCACAAGGTTTTTGGGGTCGTCGAACATCAGGCCCTTGCCGTAGTGCTCGCCCATCGCGATCGCGCCGTCTTTCTTTTCTTGCTCGAGCCGTGCGACCGCGGCCTCGACCGTATCGAAATCGCCCGGCTCGATCAGAGCCATGCGGTCGATCATGCCCTCGTACTTCTTGTAGTTGGCGAGCATCTTGGCATATTCTTTGTCGGTGTAGGCGCGTGAGCCCTTGTGGTCCAGCGGGCTGACGATGCATCGGCCGACGTTGTACTTCTCCATCCACTTGGCGACGGCGTCCAGCCCGTCGTCACGGACCGCATGCGCGTGCACATGAACGTCGACGTATGCGATGTCGGTTGACGCGCGCGGCTCGCCCTGTTTCTTGGCAGCCTCCTGGAGTTTGAGCATCTCTTTGGCGTAGCGTTTACCGAGTTCGATCTGGCTATCGGTGTCGAAGTGCCAGCGGTCGGTGCACTTCAGGCCTTCAGCGCGGACGAATGCGGTCTGGTGGACTGCGTCGGGGAGCTTGGCGATCTGCTCGTTGATTGCGGGCACGTTGTTGACCTGACCGGCGACGAAGGGCAGGTTGGTGTCCTCGAAGTCGGTGCGGAGGCTGGCGATCAGGGTCTTGAGCTTGTCGAGGTAGCCGTCCGGTGCCCCGCTGTCGCTCTCGCCCTGGTGCCAGAGCACGCCCTTGAGTGTGCCGCCATTGGTGAGCGTGGCCTTGGTCCGCCCGCGAGCGCCCCAGTAGTACTTGCTCTTGCCCAGCCACTGGTCGATCTTTGAGCCGCCGCGTGCGTTGACGACCAGGCCGATGTTGATGTCGGGGTTCGCTTCGAGCATGGCCTTGGCGAAGCTGTAGCCTGGACCGAGTTTCTGCATCCCCTCGCCCTTGCGGATGGTCGAGTACAGGTTCAGTGGGTTCTTCGCGGGGACCCACTCGTTCTTGTCGTTGAGCAGGTAGCAGCGGTCGATGACCCCGGCCATGTCTTCCGGGACTTTTGCGCGGCCGGCCATGTTGGACTGGCCGATGAGCAGGTAGACGTGCAGGTTGTCGGGCGTCTTCGCGTCCGTCTTTGGCTGAGCAGCGGTGAACGTGACGGCCTGCGTTTGGCAGGCACAGGGCTTGGCGACAGCGGGCACAGCGAGCAGTGCGCCAAGAACAACCAGGCAGAACAATCGGTAAGTCATCGCAGTACCCTTCAGTGCGATCGCGCGAGCGGCAGCGGAGTTGCTGGCGGTCGACGGGACAGGGATGAGTATAGCGGTGAGGGAATCGGCTCTGGTTAGCCGCCCAGGCCCCAGTCCTTCTGGAGCTGCTTGGCCTGCTTGGCGACCTCGGAATCGGGGTAGGCCTGGACGATGCGTTGCAGGCCACGGGTGATCTGCCTTACGGAGCGGGCGTTTTTGCTGTCCTTGGCCGCGGAGGGGCTGGTGGTCAGGCCGATGGACTTCGCGTCCTTGATGATGTTGCGCAGGGCGAGTGTGGCGCGGACGTGGTCGTGCAGGTCCTTGTCGTCCTCGACTTGTTTGATGATCGCAGCTGCGCCTTTGGTCAGGTCGTCGCCCTCGAGCAGGGTGACAAGTGTTGTCGACGTCTCATAGGCGGTGGCGGGGTCGTCGGCCAGCGCGGCGTCGGCCTTGGCTTGCAGTGCCTTGACCCAGGTCTCGACGGCGGTGACGATGACGGCCGCTTCTTCCTTCTGGCCCGGGCGCGTCGCGCGTTCGGCGGCGCGGCGGAGCTTGGCCATCGTCGCCGAAATGCTGCGCTGCTGCTCGTTGATCAGGCGGACCTCACCCAGGAAGAACTCCGGCTCAAGCCCTTCGACGATCAGGGTTGGGCCGGCGTCTTCGGCTTCTTCTTCTCCCGCGGCAACTTCTTCCTCGGTGCGCTCGGGCAGGTTCTTGATCGCCTCGGCCAGCGGGGCGTCCATCGAGCCGGGGTGGCCTTCCCAGATCGATTTGCCGGTGTGGTCGAAGATGAGGGCGCGGGGCACACCGCGGGGCCGAAAGCTATCCAACTCGCCGCCGTTGACGACCATGACGTGGTTGTTCTTGGCGTGCTTGTTCCAGACCTCTTCGCACTGCCGGTCGGAGGCGTTCCAGACCTGGTTCGCAATGACGACGAGCTTGTCGTGGCCGTACTTCTTGGCCAGCTCAGTGGTGTGGGGGATGGCCCCGATGCACGGCGGGCAGGTGATGCCCCAGTACTCGAGAACGACGACCCTGCCCTTGATGTCTTTGCCCGAGAGCTTGGGTCCGGTGACGTGGTCGCCGACTTCGAAGTCCGCCAGGCTGTGGTCCGCGGCGGCGGCCTGGCCGGGCGCGATCAGCAGGCCGGCGGCGAGCAGCGCAACGGCCGCGAGTAGGGTGGTCAGGTGCTTCATCTGTTCGTTCCCCGAGGATGGCTGGTGGGTGGGTACGGCGTGGTGCATCATCATACCTATCGGCAGATGAGAGCATTAAAACGCCCGGGATGAGCCAGGAGTTCTTGTCATCTTTGCGAATGGTGTGTTTGTCGCGCCTTTTTAAGCCAAATGGCTTACCGGGCGTCTTCGAAGAAGTCTTGGGTGATCCGCTCCTGCACCTGGTAGCCATGCAGGCCGGCGTTGTAGGCGGCCCCACCGTTGGCCAGCGCAACCTGGCCTTCCGGGTCATCGAGGTATTCGCCGCTGCCGTCGAGGTAGGTCGCGTTGTAGCCGGTGATGTGGTGGTTCTGGACACCGGCCCAATTGGCGCTGAAGTGGTCGGCGAACACCAGCGAAGAGCCGAGATCACGTGAGAGGTTCAGTGGGCGGATGTTGTCTGGAGATTCGTCGACGCCGCGGGAGGCACGGTAGTGGAACGAGTTGTTGGTCTGCACTCGGGCGTCCGCACTGTGCGCATCTCCTTCCGGCCAGCCGCCCGCGAAGTGGCCGGACTTATACTTGCCATATTGGAAGTAGGGGTGTGTCCAGCTTGGGCAGTACAGCGACCGCCGATCGGTGAAGTAGCCCTGGACCACGGCGATGCCCAGGCCGCGGTGCTTGCCGAAGCCGGGCTCATCGGTGATGTTCCGTTCCCAGACGCCGTAGATCCCGTGGCCGAAGGTGTTGGTGTGCACCTCGTCGACTGGCAGGGTGCCCTTGGCGTCGGCTGCCCACGCGGTCATGGCGATGCCGGCCTGCTGTTGTTGGGCGGCGCACTGTGTGAGCTGTGCGGAGTACCGCGCCTTGCCCAGGGCCGGGAGCAGCAGCGCGATCAACAGCGCGATGATGGAGATCACCACCATGAGTTCGATCAGCGTAAAACCACGACCACGCATCATGCAGAACCTTCAAGCGACTCGAGACGTGAGATGATCCGAATGGACGATAAAAAGTATACCCCGCTATTTGCCACGGGCATAAAAAACCCGCGGCGGTTGCCACGGGGTCTTGCGTAATGCCTCCTCTAGGACTCGAACCTAGAACCCGCTGATTAAGAGTCAGCTGCTCTGCCAATTGAGCTAAGGAGGCGTTTGACGGGGGTTGGAACGCAGGATTGTCGGCCGGGCCGATGGCCTTGTCAACCCGCAGAGGGCGGGGTCGTCAGGTGGGCTTGCGGGCGCGGCCTGATACGATAGAGCGATGAAGCGGCCAACACGTATCGCGGTTTTCGGCGTCCTTTGCCTGGTGATTGGCGGGTTCGTGGGCATCCACAACTTCGATCAGTTGGGCGTCGCGCTCGGCGGGCCTGAATCGGTGGAGATACCGACCGCTGAAGAGGCCCCGGGGCAGATGGGCAAGATGCTGCGCGACACGGCGCTGGCGGTCCGCGGCGCATTGGACCTACCGGTCTACCGGACGGGGCTCGGGATCAAGTCGCTGCTGAGTCTTGCGATGGCCGGGATGCTGATCGCCGTGGGCGTCGGGTTGATGCGCGATCGGTTGTGGTCGATCCGGTTTACGCGGATCTGGGCAGCCTACGCGATCGTTGCCGCCGTGGCGACGGCTTTCCTACACACACAGTTCATCGTGCCCGAGATCCCCGCCAGCGCGAAGGCCTTCGGCGACATCGTCGGTGGCAAATACCTCGGCATGGCGTTGATGATGGCGGTGTTGTGCATCTTCCCGGCGTTGCTGCTGCTGGTGCTGCCCAAGCCGCATGTCGTCGCGTATCTGCGCGAGCGCGCATCCACTAAAGATTCGCCGTCGGTGCTTCAGGCTCAGGCACCTGAGCCAGGCCCCGCAGATCAGCAGCAGGCGCAGGCCCCGATGCCGGATCAGGACCTGTCGCAGACGACCTGGCGGGACGACCCGTGGAACGATCCGGGCAGCCGGTGAGCGGCGGTGGACGTGTTTATTTTGCTTCGATTCGGCGACCGGCGGTTGGAATTTGGACCCCGCGTGGTATCCTTGACCTACCATTTCTTTGAAAAAGACTCTGGCTCGAAGGGATTTTAGATCAAACGGGTACACGCTTTTACGCTGATTGAATTGCTGGTGGTGATCTCGATCATCGCGCTGCTGATCGCGATCCTGCTGCCCGCCTTGTCGCGCAGCAAGGAGTCGTCCCGGCGGCTCCAGTGCGCGGCGAACACGCGCAGCGTCGCGCAGGGGCAGATGACGCTGGGCATCGATAACAAAAACAACTACCGCCTCGTGAGTCAGACTCTGGGGACGGGCACCTACTCCTACGCCGACACGACCCGTCGGAACTACGCCGAGATTACTGCAGGGGGCACCCCCGGTTACACGCATGCGTCGTTTCTGAATCGCCACGTCTTTATCGACATGATCGATGCTGGGATTACCCTCAACAACTTTACCTGCCCCAATCGCGGCGTCGGATTCATCGGGGCCAGCCCGTCCAGCCCCACCGCGTTGTCCGATCCGCGGGGATCGAATGCGAACTGGTTCCGCACCGCGTTCTACAATCTCGCGGGGCACGATCAGGACGGTATCGGCACCACGACACCCAAGGCCGGCGACCCGGCCCGGAAGTGGTGGTCGCCCAGTTCCATGGACGACCCCGGGGACCTGCCCATGACGGCTTGCATCCTTGAACGCGGCACGTTCCGCGGCATTGGTCCCGAGCGCGCCGCCACCTACCCACACGGGCCCCGGGGCCTGATCGAGGTCAAGGATGGCGAGGGGGCTAACGGCAAAGACACCTTCCCTGAGCAGACCGAATCGGAAGGTGGCAACGTTACGGCCAACGACGGGTCGACTCAGTTCGTCCAGTCGAACGATGCTATCCGCTTCAGGCCCTTCGTCTACTCCTCCACGGTACTCGTCGGCCACTGGAACGATGTCGATAGCTACGACAAGGTCAACCCCTAGCGAAGCGGGCATCATTGATCGGTGTCCTTGCCCTCCCATAGAGTTGAATCGGTGTGTAGGGTGTTGCAGTAGCTTGGGAATCGCCATCTCGTCGAACAGTCGGGCCACTGTTTTATGCTCCTCGCCGGGTTGCTGCTAGGCTGTGCTGGACGTTCTCTATTTCTTTGTCAAGAGGTGATCGATGGAGCTATCGGGCAAGCGCGTGTTGATCTTTGTTGGCGAGGACTATGAGGACCTCGAACTGCAGTACCCCAAGTACCGCTTGCGCGAGGCCGGCGCGGAGGTGGTCGTCGCGGGGCTTGAGGCCGGCGTGACACACAAGGGCAAACACGGGTACCCGCAGGTCAGCGAGGCGGCGTTGTGTGATCTGACGGCGGAAGCGTTTCACGGCCTGGTCGTGCCCGGGGGGTGGATGCCCGACAAACTGCGGCGCTACGAAGACGTCTTGTCGATCACGCGCGATTTTGAGACGCAGGGCAAGTGCATCGCGTCGATCTGCCACGGCGCCTGGATCAACATCTCTGCGGATGTGGTGCGCGGCTACCGCTATACGAGCACGCCGGGGATCAAGGACGACCTGGTCAACGCGGGCGTCGCGGAGTGGGTCGATACCGAGGTCGTCGTCGATCGGCACCACGTCAGCTCGCGTCGGCCCGACGATTGCCCCGCGTTCTGCCGGGCGATGATCGAGGTGATGGCCGGTTCTTGAGGCAATCAGGGCGGTTTACGCCGCATATAGCCGATTTTTTCTTGACTGGCGGGGCCCATTGCCGCATGATTAAGCCTCATGTCTTGAAGGGATATCTCATGCGTGGCTCTCGCGGATTCACATTAGTTGAGTTATTGGTGGTGATCTCGATCATTGCGCTGTTGATCGCGTTGCTTCTGCCATCGTTGGGTGCAGCCAAAGAGTCGGCCCGACGTATTCAGTGCGCGGCCAACACCCAGAGCATCGGCTCACTGACGCACACGATGGCGATCGACAACAAGAGCCGGTACCGCCTCAGCCACCGTCAACTCTTCACCCAGGCCGACACCTACGCGCAGAGCTATGACGATTTGTCCGGTACGAATCACAACCAGACGGATCACATCCACTGGCTAAATCGTTTCCACTTCATTGCCTTCATCGAGTACGGGGCCGACCTCGCGCAGTTCACCTGCCCCAGCCGGACACTGGACTTTATCTACGGCGAGGCAACCAATCCTTCGGGTGGGACCGGCACGGACGTGACCAACATCGAGCAGTCGCGCTTCCAGCGCATCCGCACAACCTTCTACATCATGGCCGGCCGCAACGAGGCGAAGATGAGTACGGCTGTGGGCTACCCGAGCAACCGCTGGATTCCGCCGATGTCCGGCGAGGACGCGGTCGACCTGCCCATGGCCGCCTGTATCCAGGAGCAGTACACCTGGAACCCGGTCCAACGTGCGACCTACCCCCACGGCCCGCGTGGCTATATCGAGCGGCCTGCCGGGACAACCCCGGAAGCCGCGGGCTCGCAGGGCGGCAACGTTACCGCTAACGACGGCTCGACGCAGTTCGTGCCCGTCTCCGATTCGGAGGGTTTTGCCGCGGTGATGAGCGGGGGGTTGAACATCGTCAACGTCGGCTACTGGCCTGACGTGGCGTCGTACAACAACCCGTAGCCTTTGCCGGGTACAGTACCTCGGTGCCCGACGAACTAGAGATCACGAGTTTGCAGAACCCGAGCGTCAAGGCGTTGGTGAAACTGCGCGATCAGCGAGGCCGACGCAAGGCCGGCTTGTTTATCGCTGAGGGTCGGCGTGAGGTGCAGCGCGCTATCGCTGCGGGGCTGCGCGTTGAATCGGTCTGGGTCTGCCCCGAGTTGATGGGTGCGGACACCGGCTTGCCCGCCGGCACGGAGGCGGACATCGTTTCTGTCCCAGCTGCAGTTTTTCGCAAGATCGCGTACATGCGCGAGCCGGAGGGGGTGCTGGCGGTTTGTGAACCGCCGGGCGGGTCGATCGAGGTATTGCCCCAAGCGGATGCGCTGACGCTGGACCTGGTCGCGGTAGGTACGGAGAAGCCGGGCAACCTCGGCGCGATGGTGCGGACGGCCGACAGCGCCGGCTGCCGATGTGTGTGGGCGGCGGGCACGCCCGTTGACGCGATGAACCCCAACGCGATCCGTGCCTCGACCGGCGCTGTGTTTACGGTGCCGACGCTTACGCTGTCCGAGGAGCAAGCGATTCAGTCGCTCAAAAGCGCGGGCATCCGTATCCTTGCGGCGGTCGTCGATGGTCAAGTGGAGCACACCGAGGCCGACTACACCGGCCCCTGCGCGGTTGTCATCGGCCCGGAGGACCGCGGGCTCAGCGACACCTGGAAACAGGCGGCGATGGACACGGGCGGAGCGACGGTGCGTATCGCAAGTGCGGGGCGGTCGGTCGATTCGCTGAACGCATCGGTGGCGGCGGGGGTGCTGCTGTTTGAGGCGGTGCGTCAACGCAAGGCAAGCGGGCTACAATAGCCCTTTATGACAACACCCCGACCGACGCAGACCACCATGCCCGATACCGCCACGCTCTCCGCCGTCTTTGATGCCACGATCCAGCCGCTCGTTGATTCGGGCGTGTTCGCCGAGATCAAGCGTACGCAATCGGGGGTGCGTTGCGACGCCCAGCACGTCGAGGAAGAATGCTACTACGCCGCCCACGCCGAGGACGACGGCACCGTCTGGGTCGGTTGGTATACCCCTGACCGTTGGCTCAGCGAGTCGGTCGAGGCCGACCTCGTGCATACCGGGGACAAGATCGATGAACTTCTGGAAGAAGAGATCGTTGATCAGGGTCTTTCGCTCAAGCTCTCGCTTGAGCATTACCGTGACCGCGAGAAAGTTTTTGTTTTCCGCGCGAAGGTGGCGTTGCCGGTCGATTCCGCCGAGGCTTCATCGCTGCTGGTCAAGGTGCTCTGCGCGTTCCAGGCCTGCTTCCTCGAGCTCGGCGACATGGGTCCGGAAGAAGACGAGTAAGCGCTGGCTCACGGTGCCCGGTGTTATTCACCCTTGGGCTTGCGTGGCGGGACGAAGCCGATCACTTCATTGAAGAACGACCTCATGTGCCGCCAGGAGCGCTTGTCCGCCTGCTTGTTGTAGGCCGCGCCGCGTGACGGGTCGTCGCCCGCCATGGGCTGGGTGAACGCGTGCACCGCGCCGCTGTACTCGATCATCTGCCAATCGACCTTTGCGTCGTTGAACTCCTTCTTCATCGCATCGATGCCCTCGCGCGCGACAAAGGGGTCGTCCGCGCCGTGGCAGACAAGGATTGTTGCCTTGATGTTTTTACCATCTTCGGGGGTCGGGGAGTCCAGCCCGCCGTGGAAGCTCACGACGCCGGCGATGTCCGCGCCGCTTCGCGCCAGCTCGAGCACGCCCGTTCCGACGAAGCAGTAGCCGATCGCCGCGATGCGCTCGGGATCGATGGGCCGTTCGTTCTGCTTGAGTTGTTCGAGCCCGAGGTTCAGCCGCTTGCGGAACAGCTTGCGGTTATTCTTAAAGGTGTCGGATG